>Ga0265294_10001559_pt1 | contig 30859 bp, 33 predicted proteins | sample MunlanPumphouse3_FD_192504 | JGI IMG/M metagenome (GOLD analysis project Ga0265294, IMG submission 192504) | Groundwater microbial communities from a municipal landfill in Southern Ontario, Canada - Pumphouse #3 | ecosystem: Environmental > Aquatic > Deep subsurface > Groundwater | place...
TCGTTATGGCAGATAGGGTATTTGCAGATATCAAAGGCCGCGACGACAGATCCGTGGCGGCGATCGGCGTTATGTAAAGGAAGATATCAGGAAAGTTGCCTGGGATGCCCCCGCCCGGATTTGAACCGGGGACAACCAGATCTTCAGTCTGGCGCTCTCCCAGTCTGAGCTACAGGGGCTCCTGCCTTACAGTGTTGTAAGTTGTCCCTAATAAATCCTGTGCCTCTGGATGCGCCACCTCCCCTGCGCCGGGCGGCGGGACGGCACGGGGCTCAAGACCGCCTGTTTATCACGTCGTACACCGATATATGAACAATGGACCGGAGCGATAAAAAGCCGGATGCCCGGGGCGCAAATCTTATGCAGGCACTCTCCGGGCGGACGGTGACCGTCGTGCATCTCACCCACAACGACCTCGACGCCGTCGGGAGCGACGCCATTCACCGGAGGAAGTACGGAGAGGTCTTCACCGTCTGGTCTCCGGTCGGCAGGTTCCTCTCACTCCTCGACGCCGTGGCCGGCTCGCCCGGACGGGGCGACCTCCTCAGCATATCGGATATCGGCTACCAGCAGGGCGTGGAGCAGCGGCTCGCCAAAGCGCGGTCGAACGGGTGGCGGATCGAGTGGCGGGACCACCACCGCTGGAAGGATGAGGAGATCCGTGCCGTCGAGAAGAAGACGAACTTTCTCCATGTCGATGTCGGCACCTGCGCGACCGGGATCGTCGCACGCGACCTTGCCGCAGGCGATCCGGTGGCGGAGGAGATCGCGCGGGTCGTCTGCGACTACGACCTCTGGAAACACCAGGATCCCCGGTCGAAGGTCCTCGGTCAGGTGGTGATGCAGAAGGGCTTCCGGGAGTACGTCCGGGACAACCTCGTCGGGGGCACGATCCTTGATCCGAAGATCGAGAGCGAGTACGAACGGATCGTCCGCGAGATGGAGCGCGACATTAAAAAGAGCCTCCGGCACACCACTATCATCGAGAACGGCCGGTACCGGACAGCCTTCGCCCCCCTCTATGGCTACCCGAGCGAGACCGCCCACGCCATCCGCGACGAACTCAAAACCGATATCGAGGTGGTCGTCTCCGCAAACGGCCGGTTCTCGATCCGCTCCGTCCCCCCGGTCAGCCACCTCATCGCCCGGGAGTTCTCCGGCGGCGGCCACCCCCACGCGGCCGGGGGCACGTTTCAATTCAGTTTCTTTGATCGCCTCCTCTTCTGGCTTGTCAAGCGGAACCGGCATTACCGCAGCCTCGCAGAGACAGCGGAGTCTATCGAGGGATGAACGCCCGGTCGACGAGGCTCTTCCAGTACTCCGTGCAGCCGTCCTCGCAGTAGCCGCCGACAACGAGCATATCCGGGTCGGCGAACGCGGCGGCGACCGCAAGGTCTTCCTTCTTCGGGTCGAGCAGGATGAGTCTCCTGACCCGGAACCGCTCCATCAGGTCCTCTGCCCGGGAGAGGTCCTCTGCCGGGAGGATGAGGTCACCCTGGTACTCGAGCAGCAGTTCCAGATCGAACTCTCCCGGGCTCCGGGGGAAGAAGAGAACCTTCCGGCCGGCAAGTACCTCGAGTTCGATCGGGTCTGCCCGATCCGCGACCAGAACGTGCCCCTTCACACCGAGATCGCGCATCTCCCGTGCGAGCCGGGCATACGCGGTCGCGATCGTCTCGGAGAACTCCTCCTCGTCTTCTATGTAGCCGTCCCGAAATCCGAGCATGTGGGGAGCCGGGAGGGAGAACCAGACATCTTTGCGCCTTGCCCGGACGGAGCGTGCATCTGCGGCCACGGCAGACGGGTCGATCCCCGGCTCGTTGACGAGCATCCCGTCCTCCATACCGAGGAAGGCTCCCCGCCACCGCTCGCCGTAGAAGAGACCTCCGGTGGCCGGCACTGCCACGCCTTCCTGCGTCGCGAGCGACTGCTCGAGCCGGTAGGTGGTGAGGTCCGCTTCCTCCCCCCGCTTCCCTTTCAGCCACTCCGCGATCTCCTGAATCGTGGGCGTCCCGACTTCAGAGCCGAAGGACCGAACCGGTATTGAAATCAGTCGTGCCATACGCTGGTATCTTTATTAGCATCGTGACCAGAGTAGATAAGGATGAGTGGTAAGCCGTTGCTGGTAACGTGTGGGCTCCCGTACACGAACGGTCCCTGCCATATCGGGCATCTGAGGACCTACGTGCCGGCGGACTTTTATGTGCGGTATATGCGCCGGTCCGGGGAGGAAGTTGTCTTTGTCTGCGGTTCCGACAACCACGGAACGCCGATCGTGATCAGCGCCGAGCAGGAGGGCTCGACCCCACGCGCCCTCTCGGAGCGCTATCACGAGCACTTCTACGAGACGTTCCGGCGGATGGATGTCGTCTTCGACCGGTTCGGGATGACGGACGATGCCATGAACCACGAGACCACTCAATCGATCGTCGAGCGGCTCATCGAGAATGGCTACGTCTACGCTAAGACCATCAGCCAGAGTTACTGCCCGCAGTGCGAGCGGTTCCTCCCCGACCGCTATGTGGAGGGGATCTGTCCCCACTGCGGAGCGGTCGCCCGGGGCGACGAGTGCGACCAGGGGTGCGGGCAGCACCTGGAGCCCGGCGAGATCAAGGATGCGGTCTGCAAGGTCTGCGGCGGGAAGGCGGAGTACCGGGAGCAGGAGCACTACTTCTTCAAGCTCTCGGCCTTCCGCGACTTCCTCCTCGAGTACCTCCCGGACCTCCGGGGCACGTCCACCGCCCGGAATTACGCCCTTGGGTGGGTGAAGGAGCTCCTGCACGACTGGTGCATCACCCGGACGCTCGACTGGGGCGTGAAGTTCCCCGGAAGCGATGACCTGGTTGTTTACGTCTGGGTCGACGCGCCTATCGGTTACATATCGTTCACGAAGGAGTGGGCAGAAGCGGCGGGCGCCGACTGGAAGGACTACTGGTGCGGCGACGAGACTCGTGTCACGCACTTCATCGGCGGGGACATCATCTACCACCACTGCATCTTCTGGCCGGCACTCCTCAAGGGGGCGGGATACGGCCTCCCGCACGCGGTGGTCGCGAGCGGGATGGTCACGATCGAGGGGAGGAAGTTCTCAAAGTCCCGCGGCTATGTCGTCTGGACGAACGACGACTACCTGGATAAGGGCCTCCCGGCGGACTACCTCCGCTACTACCTCCTCTCCTACACGAACCATACGAAGGAACTCGACTTCTCCTGGAAGGTCTACGCCGAGCGGGTGAACAACGAGATCGTCGGGACGCTCGGGAACTTCATCTACCGGACGATGTACTTCGCCGAGAAGGAGTTCTCGGGTGTTCCCGACCTCGCGCCCCGGCCGGCGGTCGTCGAGGAGATCGAGCGGTCGCTCTCCGTCATCGACGCCCTGATGCGGGACTATGACTTCAAGAACGCCGTCGATGCGATGATGGCGCTTGCGTCGTTCGGGAACGTCTACATCCAGAACAACGCCCCCTGGAAGCTGATCAAGGAGGACCCGGCCGCGGCGGAGCAGGTGATCGCCGACTGCCTCCAGATTGTGAAAGCGCTCGCTCTCGTCTTCGAGCCCCTGATGCCCGATGCGATGCAGCGGGCCTGGACGATGCTCGGCTACGACGACGATCTCGCGGCCCACCCCATCGCGGAGGCCACGGCGCCGCTCGGCGCCCGTCCACTCGAAAAGCCCTCCACCCTCTTTACGAAGATCGAGAAGGAGCAGATCGCCGACCTTGATGCGACCCTCAACCTGCGGGTCGAGAAGGCAAATGCGGCCGCCGAACCGAAGATGCCCACCGTCTCCATCGAGGAGTTCGGCAACCTCGATATCCGGACGGCGACGGTGATCTCGGCCGAGCCGATCAAGGGCTCGAAGAAGCTCTACAAACTCATCGTCGACCTCGGCGGCGAGAAGCGGCAGGTCGTCAGCGGTATCGCCCAGTTCTACAAGCCGGAGGAGCTGGTGGGCAAAGACGTGGCGCTGATCGCAAATCTCGCGCCGGCAAAGATCTTCGGGGTCGAGAGCCGGGGGATGATCCTCGCCGCCGGGGACGAGGCCTCCCTCCTGGTCCCCCTCCGGCCGGTCAGTCCGGGGACGAAGGTCCGTTGATCGGGACGACCCGGTCGATCCTGTTTTTCATCGAGCGCCGGTCGTAGACGACGACCCGCCACTCGCCGTCGGGCGAGAACGGCCGGACGCCGGGATGGTAGGCGGCTGAAAAGACTATATTGGGCTCATCGGTGATCCAGTAGCCGGATGCGGCCGGGTCGTCTGTAAGGAGACAAAAGATGTATGCAGCCCTTCCGTCAGCGAGGGTTGCGTTCCCGAGTATCGCGGTCTCCACGTTATGGAGAACTCCGTCGGGGTCGGTGAGGTAGACCCGGCACTCCGTGAAGTTGATCGTGCTCCCTGTTATCCGTATCACCGGCGTCCCGGCATGGCTGGCGACGGCCTCCACCGGGGAGGCGGGAGAGACCCCGGGGACCGTGATCCTTGCTGTCTCGCCGGACAGGAGGAGAACTCCGGCGACGACGGTCATCATCACTGTGGCTATGATGATGGCACAGACCGTCGCCGTTCCGGTGGAGATGGGGCCCCGTTTCACGAGCAGCCATTGGGCACCATCTTATATTTGAAACTGTGGGTGCTGTGGGGGAGGGCGAGGAGATAGCAGGGGCGTGTTTTAGAAAAATCAATGGAATTAGTCCGGATGTCCTAGAGGCGGTCGAGCGCCTCTCTCCCGGTCATGCCGACGGCGACCCCGCGCTCGCATGCATACCGGTTCGCCCCCTTGATCTCGCCGCGGAGGAGGTCCTCGATGGTCTCGATCGAGGATGCGCTTCCTGCGGGTTTGACACGGGCTGCGGGGTATCCGAACTTCTCAAGCGCATCGACGTCGAACGCGCCGCAACCGACCATCCCTGCATCGGTCACCACCGCCACGAGGTTTACCGGGCCGAGGGGGGATGACGTACCCGTCGGCGTCTTTGCCGGTCAGCCTGACCGTTTCGTGCTGCATGGGATGTCGTTGGCCGTCTGCCGTCATCAACTTCGTGGTTCCGGCCGGGGGGTGCGTTAGCAGGAATCTTTGCATTGACTGGGCAGGTTCTATCGCGTGCAGCGAGGAGTATTCCATGGACCGGATGCCTGTATTTCTCTTACGGCGAACAACTCACAAATCCGACGGGCCTGGGGGGATTCGAACCCCCGACGTCCGGGTTAGAAGCCCGGCGCTATGTCCTGGCTAAGCCACAGACCCTCCTGGTTCCCATACATTTTGGCGGTCCGGGGATATTAACTCTTTGAGGGGCCGGCTGTGTGCACACCTTGCGGTGCTCGAGCTCCGGCTCTTCGGCCCGTCGCACCGAAAAAGAAAGGTGTATCAGCCGGCCCGGTAACACGCCGACCTGATGATCTCGACCTTGGTTGGATCTCCCCACTTCCGCCCTTCCACGTCGCGGGCGATGGTCGTTCCCCGGAACTGGACCTTGATCCGGGCCGACATCCGCTCCCGCTCCTCGAAGAAGAACGGGTTGACGAACTCGATCCGTTTCATGCTGATGTTGAGGACGAGGAGGTCTACCATAATCCCCGCATCTCCGGGCGAGAGGTCTTCCTCGTTGACCGACGTCATGAAGATGCACTCCCCCGGGGCGGTCTCGGTCAGCGAGATGATGTTGTGGGCGCTGCTCAACTCGAGAGTGCGGGCCTTGCCGCTCTTGAGTTCAGCAATGACTGCCGGCGATATTCCTGTTAATGCTGTGTGCTTCATGGCCAATCACCCGTACATCGGCAACTGCTCTCTTCTCGGGGTGGCCTCGGTCTTCTGCACCTGCTCGGAGATCTGGGCCATGGCCGCCTCGATCTCCACCGCCTGTTCGAGTAGTGGGTTGATGTCCAGGCTGATGTTGTAGATCTTGTTTAAGACCTCGATCGTGGCCGCGGAAGACCGTGGATCGGGGGTGTTCACTGTCTCCCCGAGAAGCCCGAGCCCCGGTATGCCTCGTGTCTTGCACTCCGTGAGGATGCTTGCCGCGATGCCGGAGAGGCTCCCCATCGGGAGGATGATCGTCTCTTCTTCAAGACGCTGCAAGATCTCACGAGTGGTAGCGACTCCAAAGACCCTCTTCTCCGGCTCGTTCGTGATGATCCCCGCAATCGTGGTGATCTCCTTGATATCAAACCGGGTGAGCCAGTCCATGATGCCGTTCGCCACCTCGTAGCAGATCATCGGGTGGATGGGGACGTCGGAGATGACCGCGGCGAGGTTATCCTTCTCGTAGAGGCGTACGGGCGCGTTGATCACGCCCTTTGTCATGAGAGCGACCGGCGGAAAGTATTTGCTGGTGATTGTCCCGATCTGCTCGAAGTCCATCTGTTCAACGAGGTACTGCAAGGCAATACTCCCGACGAGTCCGCTGCCGGGGAACCCGATCAACACCGTTTTTTCGGCGCCGGCAAGCGCTCTGGATATGACCTTTATATCATCCATGGAACCAACCACTCAACCTCGGATTAGTTTAACATAGTTGGCTGTCCCTTAAAAATATTATGCAGGAATACCAGATCAAGCGCGGATACACGAAATCTCTTGCGGAATCCATGATTCAGGGTCTTCGCGACCAGTTCGGGACCGAACCCGCGGCATCGGGTGACGGCCACTACACAGTCACTTACGGAGCGCTTCGTCGTCTTGAAGTCTGGTCCGGTGCAGGGGGAAAGACCCTGATCGTTGATACCGAGGCAAACAAAGATGCCGATGATGAGACGATCATCGACACCAACCGCCGGTTCCGGAACTACCTCCAGCAGGTGACCGGGTATACGGCAAAAGAGCGGGCGAAGAAGGCGCAGCAGGCCCTGAAAGGAAAGGAATAGCCGGTTCCTTCTCTTCGGCCCGGTATGACTTCTTTTTTTGCGGGCTCTACAACCTGTTGTTGTGTTACTTCTCACCTGTCCATCTTCTTTCCGGGTTTTCGTGCCGGGAGTGCGGCACAGGTTCTCTGCACCAGTTCCTTCAAGAACTCACGGTCGTCCAGCTCGTCGATCAGGAAGTACGGTCTGGCACCTTCGTATGGGGGTGCGGTCTCGCCGTCCGGCATGAACTCCTTCCCGGCCTCCGTGATCTTGACAAAGAACTGGTTGTTGCAGACACAGGCGAAGAACTTCCCATTGCAGTAAACCCCGTATTCCCCGAACATCTTCCTGTAGGTGATGACCCCGGCATCGCCGAGCTGTTCGGCCACGAACTCCACGAACTCCGGCGTCGACGCCATACGGACTCACCTCGCCTCCCTGCACCAGGTTCTGCACTGTTCGATCCTTCTCCCGCCGTCGCCCTGGTTCGCGTCGAACGCGAACGCTACCAGCTGTTCGCAGGGAAACACATCACACCTGCCGCAGTTCTCGATCCCCTTCGCCTCGCAGCAGACTTTCAGGGGGCAACTCTCACCCCAGAACGGCTTGTCGATCGCTTTACATCCCTTGCAGCCCGCCTTTGCCCGGTATCCGCACTTCCCGCAGAGTATCCCGCACCTTGACTCGATCATCTCTCCACACTCTGCCTCTCTGCATCCCTGCGGACAGTCCGCCGGAGACGCACACTGGCGTATTCACGGTCTCCGGGCAGGTGGATTTACTTGATCCCTGCAGGGCGAAAGTGAATCGAAGGCCGGCAGGCGTCTCTGAAGAAAAAAGAGGGTACTATTCTATCACAATCGCCGGCTTGAAGGGCAGGGCCCCCGACGCCTTCGGGTGCGTGCTCGCTTCGGCGTTCTGGACCGTCACCGGCACGCCGAACTCATGCTCCAGGAACGAGCGAGCGCCCTCGAGGACTGCCTGTTCGTCGAGGCTGGAGGCCGCGAACTGCTTCACGAGTTCGGGCGGGAGTTTCAGGACGAGCTTCGTGATCTGCTTCGCCGCATCCGTCGCCTCGCGGCCGCGCTTGCGCATTCCATCGTTCTGCATGATCTCGCGCATCACCCTCGTCTTGTCGGCCGAGGCCGCGATGATCCGGAAGGCCTCGTGTTTCCAGGCGGGGGCGACGAAGAGGCTGATGGACGCGGGCTCCATCGGGATGAGTTTCACGATCGACTCGATATCTTCGACCGTCCGTGCGAGGAGTTCCTCGGCAAGTTCGATCTCCGGATTGACCCGGCACTCGTCCACCTCCGGCCAGGGGGCAAAGGAGACCATGCCTTCCCCGCCGATATCGCTCCAGAGCGACTCGCAGGTGAAGGGGATGATGGGGGCGAGCAGCCGCACCCATGTGCGGCAGAGATCCTGCATCACGGCCCCGCCGGTTGCGCCCTCGGGAAGGCGGCGACGGTACCACTTCAGGTCGGCCTCCACGCCGAAGAACGCTTCCTGCAGTGCCTGCCGGGTCTGGAACGAGTCGAGTGCAGTGGTCGTGCTCTCGATGCGGCGCTGAAGCCTGCTCGCGAGCCAGGCATCGATATCGGAGGCGTCTTGGACCCCTCTAGCTTCATCGACCGTGTTCCAGAACCGCTCGATCTGCTTTCTTGTCGACGAGACGAGTTCGTTTCGCCAGTCAAAATCCTGCCAGGGTTCCGCGCTCCCGACAAGGAACATCCTGACGGTATCGGCACCGAACTCCTCCACGGCGTCCTCGAGCAGGAAGACGTTTCCTTTGCTCGAAGACATCTTCGCCCCGTTCAAGAGGCCCATCCCGAAGACCACCATGCCCCTCGGCTGCAGTTCCGCCGGGAAGACGGCCCGGTGGTGGAAGAGCTGGAACGTGAGGTGGTTTGAGATGAGGTCCTTAGCCGAGAACCGGTAGTCGTAGGGGTACCAGTAGAGGAACTCGCTCCTGAGGCGGTCGAGAGTCTCCCGGTCAACGGTCTCGGGGTTCCCCTCGCCCTTGAAGATGTACTCGAAGACCTCCGGGGTCAGGTTCTCCGGCGGGATGGCTTTTAAGTGGTGGGCGATCGTGTAGTAGGCCATGTAGACTGTCGAGTCCGAGAGCGGCTCGATGATCCAGGTCGGGTCCCAGGGGAGTTTCGTGCCGAGCCCCACCCGCCGGGTGCAGGCCCAGTCCTTCAGCCAGTCGACCGTCCGGTCGAACTCGGTTCGCACCTCGGGCGGGACGAGCGCCATCTGCTCGAGCTGGGTCTTCACCTGCTCCTTCCAGCACGGGTCGCTGTACTCCAGGAACCACTGGTCGTGGAGGATCTTCACATAGACCCTGCCGCCGCACCGGCAGATCACCTGGCGGTTGTCGAACTCGTACATCGGGATGGAGCCGTAGCGCTCCATCATCAGCGCCGCTACATCGTCCCGGGCCTCTCGCACCGGTTTGCCGCCGTACTTCTCAAAGACCTTCCCGCGGGAGAACTCGGCGCTGTAGATCTCCTGGGTGAGCGCCTCCATCCCGGGGTCGTTCTGGTCGCGGATGCCTGCCCGCTCGACCGCGTCCTTCGCCGGGATCTCGCCGTAGCCATCGACGGAGATGAGCGGGACCGGCCGAATGGCCGTGTACTTCCCCTGCTGCTGCAGGTCGCGGAGCGCAATGTAGTCGAAGGGTGCGTGAGCGGGGACGCTCATGACGATGCCGGTCCCCATGTCGGGGTCGACGAACGTTGCCGGCAGGACCGGGACCTCGCCGGAGAGGGGGTGCGAGACCATCTGGTCGATGAACGCGGTCCCCGGGATCTCCTCGGTCACCAGAACCTCGTGGTCCTGCAGGGCGAGTTTCCCTGCCGCCTCCCTGCTCAGGATCCACTCCTCGCCGTCTACCATCGTCCGCACGTAGGTGACGTCCGGGTTCACCCAGAGGTTCGTCACGCCGTAGACCGTCTCGGGCCGGAGAGTCGCGCACGGGACCCGGGCATCGCCCCAGGAAAAGACGACCAGGGTGAACCTGATGATCTCGGCCTTCTCGCCCTCGAGCAGGTCGTGGTCGCCGACCGGGTTCTCGCACTGGGGGCAGTACTTGACCGGGTGGGCACCCTTGACGACGTGCTCCTCCTCGTGCAGGTGCGCGTATTGCCATTCGATGAACTTGCTGTACTGGGGATCGACGGTGATGAACCGCCGCCGCCAGTCAATCGAGAGCCCGCACTTCTGCATCACCCGCTGGTACTCCTCCGAGAAGTAGCGGACGATCTCCATCGGGTTGATGAATCGGTCCAGGATGTCCTGCGACACCCGGTAGAGGTCGCGGTAGAGCCCGATCGTCTTCGCATCACCGTTTGCGATCCTCTTTGAGATCCCGATGACCGGGGTGCCGGTGACATGGAATGCCATCGGGAAGAGGACCTGTCTCCCCTTCATCCGCTGGTACCGGGCGATGACGTCCGGGACAATATAGGTCCGCCCGTGCCCGACGTGCATCGCCCCGCTTGGGTAGGGGAATGCCACGGTCAGGTAATACTTCTCCTTCTCAGCCGGATCGGCCTCGAACGCGTGCTCCCACCGGGCGCTCCATTCCCGTTCGTTACTCCGCATGTCCAGTCCGCTCACTCTACGCCTCCTGATCTTGGTTCAATCATCTTCCAGTTCGCCTCACACCGGCCGCAGCCGGATCGTCTCGCCCTCATTGTAGCGCTTGATCATCTCCTGGGCGATCGTGCTGTTCTTGGCGAGGAGGATATCGCCCTCCTCGTTCACCGTAGCCGTGAAGAGATATTCTTTCCCGGCGAAGACATCGACGATCTTCCCCTTGTTCTCAAGAGAGACGATCGTCAGTTGCTTTCGATCGAGGCGGATCTTGATGCCGCCGGCAAGTTGCATCTCCTCCTCGACGGGCTTCTGCACCTCAAGCTCGCTCCTCGGCCTGATGTCGATACCGATACCAAGTTTGCTCACGATTGCAGAGACGTTCTTTCCGCCTTTTCCGATCGCTGCCGGGACATCCTTGTCCTCGATGTAGACGACGGCTTTGTTGTCGCTGATGATCCGGACCTCGACCGGTCCTGTCGTATACCGCCCGATCTCGCGCTGAACTTCCTTCTCGGCAACCTTCCAGGAGACGTTCTCTTCGGGCTTTGCTGCCGTTGCGGCGGTGGGCGGGGCCTCCGTAACGGTTGGGGGCGCCTCAACGTCTTTTTTGCTGACCGGCATCACCAGGGTCTCTCCCTCGTAGCGGAAGATCTCGATCTCGGGCTCCCGGCGTGAGTGTTCGTAGACGACGATCACCGGGCGGATGTGGGTATCCCCGGGCATCCCCTCCGGGGTCTTGACCGTCAGTTCAAGGTCGTAAATCTTCGTGATCGCGCCCTCGGCGACATAGATGATGGTATTGATGATCTGGGGCAGGACGCTGTAGCCAACGCGGTCGCAGAACCGCTGGAGGCAGTCATGCACCTCCATGGCATGCACCACCCCGACCATGCCCATCCCTGCAAGGCGCATATCGGCGTAAATGCCGAAGTCCTCGTTCTTCCGGATCTCATCGAAGACGACGTAGTCGGGCCGGACGAGCAGGAGGGCTTCGGCAGTGTTTGCCATGCTGCCGTCGAGGGCCGTGTACTGGGTGATGTGGTCGGGTACCTGCAGGTCCCGCGGTGCCTCCATTGTCTTGACGATGAAGTCGTGGTCGGCAAGGAATGTCGCAAGGCTCTGGGCGAGCGTGGTCTTCCCCGCTCCCGGGGGTCCTGCTATCAGGACCCCACGACGGTTCCCGAGGATCCGCTTCTTGATCTCCGGCGCCATGTCGTAATCGTCGAGCGAGAGGTCTACGAGTGGTCGTACTGCCGTGATCTCCATGCCGTCCGAGAACGGTCGCCGGGCGATCGATATCCGGAGCGACCCGATCTGGACGACCGTGATCCCCCGCTTCTCGAGCTCGATAAAGCCGTCCGGATCACGTTTTGCCCGCTCGAGGAGTTCCTGGGCCATGGACCGGAGCTCGTACTCGTTCATCGGCGCATCCCGGAGGGTGACCAGGCGGGTATCCCCGAGTTTTCCAATCTTTGCCACCGGCGGGGCCCGCTCTTTGAGGGTGATCGCGATCGTCTCCTCATCGAAGTACTGGTCGATCGAGAGCGGCGAGAAGTCCCCGATCTGCGGTCGTAAGTAGGTGACGTCAAGTCCCTTTGCCTTTGCCACCTCTGCCTGCACAAGGTCGCTCGTGATGAACCGGGCGTCATGGAGGAGGGCGACGTTCCTGATCAGGGCGTCGATCTCGCCGCCGCTCGAGAGTTTTACCTGGTCAAGGCTCGGACGCTCTCCGGAGAACTGGAGTTCTATGATAGTATCCTCCGACATCCGAAAGAGCTCCTGGAGTTCGGTCAGACCGGAAAACCCTATCTCCCTTCCCTGATTTGCCTGGGCCTCCAGTTCGGCGACGACGGCTTCCGGTATGATTATTGTTGCGCCCTTATATTCTCCTGTTTTTATCATCGATGTTATGCGCCCGTCTATCACGACGCTGGTATCGGGTACAATTTTCATAAAAAATCACCATAGTAATGAGGTCATTCACCCTTATTAGCGTATACCTTCTCCGGATCAAAGACGATTCCGGCGATCTCTTCCCCTTCGATCGTTCGGTAGAAACATGAGGCATGGCCGGTATGGCAGGCAGCTCCGGTCTGTTCTACTTCATAGAGGACCGCATCCGCATCGCAGTCGACGAGCACCCGGCAGACCCGCTGAAAGTGCCCGCTTTCTTCTCCTTTCTTCCAGAGTTTCTGCCTGCTTCTGCTGTAGTAATGCGCGTATCCGGTGGTCCGGGTGAGTTCCAGTGCTTCGGTGTTTGCGTAGGCAAGCATCAGGACCTCACAAGTTCGCTTCTCCTGCACAATGACAGGAACCAGTCCGTCTTTAAATTGTATCTTCATATTGGTTCACATTCCTGCTAGAGTCTTCATAATAACAAAGAGGATATCTCCTACGAGTAATGCAGCCAGGAATCCCGCCGTAATTGGTATGATGAATGGAATACCGTAAGATATCCAGACCCTGCCGGCCTTCCGGTAGAGGGCAAGTTCCTCCTGGTAATCTTCGGGGTGCAGCCTGAGATCTTTCGTGTATAGTCGCCGCTCCCCCCGTACGATGCGCTTAAGCGACTCGGTAAACCCGACGAACCGCCTGACCAGCTTGCCGTCCTCTTCCTCGATATCCTCCATGACAAAACCGAATTCATTCTGGATCGACTTTCCGTCGACGGGAAAGCCGGTGAAGAGGCAGGATGGCGGGGCCCGGTTGCCCTCGATCAGGTTCTTTGCGAGTATTGCAACCGGTGCCGCGATGTTGATGAGCACGGCGTTCGTCAGCACCGTAAACGGGAAGAATCCGAGGGGCGAGGCACCGAAGTAAGGTTCGATCGGGAAGAACGGGAGGCAGGCGGTGATGATGATGAGAGCGTACGCATCTGCTCCTCCAAAGAGGTTTGCGGCCTGGAAGATGTAGAAAAATCCGCAGAAGACCGCGACCAGAAGAAGGTACCCCGCTGCCGTTCGCCAGTCTGCGAGGAGGGTCAGTCCATATACCCAGACGGCGGCCGGAATCGCGATCGCGAGTGCAGGACGCCAGGTCCTGTGGGGCACCCGCCGCTCTCTTGCATCCAGGATCGACGCGTAGATGAGCGTGACCCCTATCGCAGCCGCTGCAACCATGAGCGGGACAACTACCACGGGCGGAAGAATCATGGGCCAGTACTCTATCCACCTTTCATCTCTTATTTCTGGCGATCTTTTTTTATCCAGAATCGCTTCCGTTTCGGCGCGCATTCGCCGGACAGGGTCTTCTATGATGTTATCCTGGGTTTGGGCGTCCCTGGGTTAGCTCTTTCTGCGATCGGTGCTTTTCCTGAAACCCCTTGATTTCGTGAGATTTATGCCAGCAAATGGGCTCTTTCAGGTTCCCGGATGCGACACTTTCAATCAAACATTTACTCGAATGGAGATCGGGCTACCATAAGGTATTAATAATAGTATAGTGATGAGGTATACTGTGGCAGGGGGTAAAAATCCCCTTTCCTGCATAATAATACCATACCTGAAGATGTGCATGGACATAAACGACCTTTTGGACGAGATCCTCCTACAGTCGACGTATGAGGGGCGTTTTACTCTTGACGAGTTGTTACACCACAACGCCGTTCATCCTCCGACCGGTATCGGGGTCTTCAAAGCGAAGACGCATACGTCTTTCCTGGTTCTCCTCGGGGGCGAACCGGACGGCGCCATATTTGTCGATGAGAAGGGAACACTCTTTGGCGACGCGGCGGTCCTGCGCCTTACCGGGGGGGAGGAGTTCGAACTCCATCTGGTGGCGCCGCAGATCGTCGACGCGCTGGTATCACGGTGCCGGGTCTTCGAGAAGAGCCACCTGAGGAAGAACGGCCGCCTTGACATCCCGACCATCGGCACGCCTACCCGGCAGCGGGTAGGGGTGCTCTGCCTGACCGTGCGCGACAGCCGGGCACCCCTCGCCGGAGCCCACGTCTCGATCCGGAAAGGAAAACTGGTCATCACAAGTGATGTGACGGATTCCGGTGGAAGGGTCTGCTTCCGGCTACTGAATGGGCGCTATATGTGCGTGGTCTCGGATAGAATCGGAGAGCGGACGCGGCGTATCATCGAATTCCATGATCCTCAGGTAGAAACGTGCGTTGATATTGGGGGCACAGAGGATGAGAGCACATGAGGATGAAGAACGTGAATTGATAGCAGCGGTCAGAAACCTTTTCACACTACCCGGGAGGCCGGAGGCCGGCAATGGAGATCCCACGAACGGGTCTGATGAAACCGCTCCGCTGTCCCACCCCGACGAGGGGGAGACCCGGGAAGAGGCGGCTCAGGACACCGATCCTTCCGGTTCCGGCGGAGACGAAGAGCAATCCGAGCCTACCTCAGGGCCGGCGCCGAAGAGGGCGGGCATCCGTTCGCTCATCGACGCGGTGACGGGATCCGGGAGTACCGAAGACCGGCACGCAGCCGGCGGCGGGGATCCGGTCAGGGCCCTCCTCAACCGGATCGAACGGCGCAGGGTAGAGGCGGATGCCGGGGGAGCGCCCCCCCTGCCGGCGGCGGAGGGTATCGAGGCAGGACCGGAGATGCCGGCCATTCTGCCCCGGCAGAATGACTCCTCCGGTATCCTCAGCCGGATGAAGGGGTGGCGGGAGGCTGACACGCTCGACGTCGATGAGCCCGGGCCTGATGAAGACCTGAACGCCGGCGTGGTCTCGGTCGATGACCTCGGGAACCTGGCGGACCTGATCCTCCCGAAGAGTGCGACATTCGCGGTCGAGGAACTGAATATCAACCGTGACGACCACCATTTCGACTTTGTCGACAATGCCCGGGTTGTATCGGAGTTCGACGACCTCTTTGCCAGGACTGTCTCATCCCCTGCATTCGTCGCAGCCGCGGCGCAGGTAGCGATCCCGGCTGAAGAGGGCGTGCAGCCCCGGTTCGGGTTCCTCAAGAAGTTCCAGTTCCCTGGGGCCGGGGAAGCGATCGAGGAGTACAACTCCACGTTCCATGGGCCGCTTGTCGATCTCTCCATGCGCCCGTCGCCGGGGCTGGAGGAGATCGAGCTCTACCCGGTGAACGAGCCGTATGCTTACGTCCGGGTGACCTATGACGGCACGACGCACGAGTATACCTATCATGTCCTCGAGCCCGTGCTCACGCCTGGAGAACAGGAACTCTTCGGGGAGATCAAGGAGCGCCTCTTTGAGACGCTCGACATCACCACCCGCGACCTCACCCGTGAGGCAGCGAGGAAGGCGCTCCGGGACTCGGCAAACACCATCATCGCCGATTATGGGATCCACCTCACGCCGCCCGGGCGGGAGAAGATTCTGTACCACGTGGAGAAGGAGTTCCTCGGCGACGGCCTGATCGACCCGGTGATGCACGACAAGTACATCGAGGATATCTCCTGCGACGGCGTGAACAGCCCGATCTTCGTCTATCACACGACGTATGAGTCGATGAAGACGAGTCTCGTCTATCGGGATGCTGCAGATCTTGACTCGTTTGTCACGAAACTCGCGCAGCGGGCCGGGAAATACATCTCTATCGCCGAACCGATGCTGGACGCCACGATGAGCGACGGGTCGCGTATCCAGATGACGCTCGGGGCGGAGGTGACCGCTCACGGTTCGACGTTCACGATCCGGAAGTTCCGGGAAGAGCCCATCACCCCCACAGACCTGATCGAGTGGCACACCTTCTCGCCGCTCGGGATCGCCTTCATCTGGCTCGCGGTCGAGAACGCCAAGTCCTGCATCTTTGCCGGCGGGACGGCGTCGGGGAAGACGACGACCTTGAACGCCATATCGCTCTTCATCCCGCCGCTCGCGAAGATCGTCACCCTCGAGGATACCCGCGAGTTAAAGCTCCCTCACCCGAACTGGATCCCAAGCATCACCCGGGACTCGTTCTCGCAGGACGGGCGGGGCGAGATCGATATGTACGAACTCCTGCGTGCCGCTCTCCGGCAGCGCCCGGAGTACATCCTGGTCGGCGAGGTCCGTGGCCGCGAGGCCCTGACCCTCTTCCAGGCGATGAGCACCGGGCACGTCACTTACGCGACGATGCACGCCGACTCGGTGGCGAGCGCCGTCCACCGCCTGGAGAACCCGCCGATAGACGTGCCTCGGAACATGCTCTCGGCGCTCTCCCTGATGTCGATTCAGGTCCAGGCCCGGGTGGGCGGGCAACGGATCCGGCGGAACAAGCAACTCATCGAGATCCTGGATATCGACCCCCGGACGAACGAGCTGATCACGAACGAGGTCTTCCGGTGGCACCCGGCAACCGACGAGATCCGCTACTCCGGCAAATCCTACATCCTCGAGCAGATCATGGAGGACCGTGGATGGAGCGAGGAGCGGATGCAGGAAGAACTGAAACGGCGGCAGGAGGTGCTCGAATGGATGCGCATCAAGAAGATCCGATACTTCCGTGACGTGAGCAAGATCCTGGTCTCCTACTTCCGCGACCCCGAGACAGTCATCGAGCGCGTGCGTTCCGACCTCTACGGAGAGGACGGTGGCCTGGCATGAACGGTTACGAGCGGTTCTGCTTCAACCTGATCGGCCATGACTTGAAGGGGAAACGGGCGGACTTCATTAAACTCAGGAACGATCTTGTGGGAGCCCGGATGAATACGCCGTTTGAGGCCTACCTTGCGACCGCGTACGTCTCCTCGATCGTCGTGGGGCTGGTCGCTGCGGTCCTCATCGGGCTCCTGACCTATCTCTTGCGGGTCCCCGAGATGATCACCTACAAGGGAGCGGTCCCGGAGGTCTTTTACGCGTTAAACGACTACAAGCTCCTGATCGGCACCGTCGTTATCACGGTCCTCTCCCTCCTGATCTTCGGGGGGATAGCCTACCTGATCTACCTCCTCTATCCCGGCATACGAGCCGGGGAGCGTCGCCGAAATATCGAAACCACCCTCCCGTACGCCGTCAACTACGTCACCGCCATGTCCTCGGCGGGGATCACCCCCGACGAGGTCTTCCGGCTGCTCGGTCAGAGCAAGATCTACGGTGAGAGCGCCGTCGAGGCGCGTTATGTCTCCCGGGAGACCGACTTCTTCGGCAAAGACCTCCTTGATGCCCTGCGGACTGTCTCACAGGCGACGCCGAGCGAGCGGATGCGGGAGTTCCTGCAGGGGGCTGTTGCGAGTATCTCGAGCGGGAGCAACCTTACGGAGTATTTCCGCTCCAAGGCTCACCAGTATACGCTCGAGAATAACCAGCAGCAGAAGACATTCCTTGAGACGCTCGGCCTGATCGCGGAGTCTTATGTCACGGCGATGGTTGCGGGCATGCTCTTTTTGATCATCCTGCAGTCGATCATGACGCTCATCTCCGGCGACTCGAATCCGTTCTTCCTCTACATCATCATCTACCTGATCGTGCCGTTCGGGAGCATGATGTTCGTCATCCTGATCAGTTCCATGACGCCGGAGGTGTGATCGTGGGATTCAAAGAGATCGTTGACGACTTTCTGAATCGGCTCCCGAACCGTGGTCCGGTTGAGGGCGCCCAGGAGCCCGATCCGTACGAGGAGCGGGAACAGGAGATCTTCGGGAAGATTGAGAACCGGCGGAAGTACCAGGAAGGGTTTTACCGGTTCCTCAAGCACCCGCTCCGGGTGATGATAGAGGAGCCTGCTACTGTTCTCTTCATCTCCATCCCGGTGGCACTCCTCCTCCTCATCGGAGGGTCCGTGAGCCTGATACTCTCCTACGGTGTCGGCGTCCTCTTCATGACGACGATGGTCGACGACGTCATTGTCTTCTCGCTCCTCATCGCCATCGTGCCGCTCGCGATCCTCGACCTCAAGGAGTCGCTGCGGGTATCGAGCATCGAGGCGTCCCTCCCGAACTTCTTCCGGGACGTGGCCGGGATGAACGACTCAGGCATGACGCTTCCGCACGCCGTCCATATCGTCTCGGAGGGCGAGTACGGGGCGCTTACACCGCACATCCGCAAGCTCGATACTGAGATCTCCTGGGGCGTCCCGTTTGTGGAAGCCATCCGCCGGTTCGGGAAGACCGTGAACACCCCGCTTGCCGAGCGGAGCGTCGACCTGATCGCCCACGCGAGTTCTGCGGGCGGGGACGTGAGCGAGGTGTTGCGGGCGGCGGCCCACGACGCTTACGAGTTTTTCAACCTGAAGTCGGAGCGGCAGACCGGTATGATGATCTATATGATCATCGTTGTGATGTCGTTCTTCGTCTTCCTCTTCGTCATAGGGGTGCTCTCGAGCACCTTCCTCACCACCATGGCGGAGGCGGGCGAGGCGGTCGCGGTGTCCGGTTCGAGCCAGGCGTTCATAGGCACCGTTGACCTCTTCCTCTATAACCGGATCTTCTGCCACTCCGGGCTGATCCAGGGATTCTTCTCGGGGCTTGCAGCGGGTGTCATGGGGGAAGGCCGGGTGCTCGCGGGGTTGAAATATTCCGCCGTCATGGTGCTGATCGCCTGGGTTGCGTTCCGGTTCTTTATCTAAAGGTCGGAATGGTGTTTCTTTTTTTATGATGGCCGGGTGGCCGGTGTTTGGCGACACCCGTCATTATCAGCCGGGAATTGTGGGAGTTCAGGCCTGCGTGGTCCGAAGCGATATCGGGCGTCCGGTTAAGGAGCCTACCACCGGCCGATCGCATCGTATCGTTTCCAGTACCATTGCAACGCATCGCGTTCCACACGTTTTACAAAACTATCTTTATCGTCGCAGTATCGCCCTATATTGTTCGGATACCGCATGGCGAGCTCCGACTTGAGAGCGGCATACGCGGCACCGACATCGGGATGGGACCTCAGGTAGTCCCGAAACGCCAGATGCCTTGTGATAGCATAGACGTTGTCGTACTGGAAGGCATGTATCTGGTGGGTGCGGTTGTGCCCGCCTTTGCGGAAGTATCTCCGTCCGGGTATCCCGAGTTCACCCATCGCTTCATAGCCGATAGCCTCAAACTGCCCCAAACACCCATCAACTTGCTCGATATCAAGTACGACCGGCATGATATCGATGATCGGTTTTGCTTTGAGCCCGGGGACCGAAGTGCTGCCGATGTGAAATATCTCCACCCTATTGTCTTTCAGGATATCCTCTATCCGGCGAGCTTCTGTGTGGAAGAGTTCCGGCCAGAGAGAGTCATAATCGACGACGGTTACGTTGATGTAATCGAGCGTCGTTGCGTCCGTCGGATATAGTTCCCTTTCGTTCATCTTCTATCAATCGGGCCGGTCATCCATATCTGTATGGCTCCGGTTGATGGTAGCGGTGTCAGTCCCGTTACGTCCATAGATATGCCTATCTTCCCTTTTTGTCGAGGTTCTGGCTGGAATCCCCCTTTTTGCATCTATTTATCCCTGACCGCTGTTTTGTGCTCAATGTCTTCCCATCCCGAACCGCTCAATGGTCGTTTATCATCGCCACCAGCAGATCAGGATGAGTACCATCAGATGCGGGCGGCGGATTACGGGAAAACTGCACGTGAACCGGATAAGGCCTCCGACTGCGATGGAGAGATGGAATTGCAATTGATCGCATCACTTCAGAGACTATTTTATCTCTCAGAAACGATATTCAGCCATGAAGATGCAGGGAGTCATCACCGGTAAACGCGTTTATAACGTGGGCTACCGGGTGTTCCTGCTCCAGAGATCCCTTGAACTGGGATTCCAGAAGTTCAACGTAAGAAATCGGATTCAGAACGGCGCCGATCAGGTGGTGGTGCAATATGAAGGCGAGCCCGGGCAGGTGGATGCACTCAGTTCCATAATCCGGGAGGAGTGCCTGCCGGATGCAGTTGTCTCCGATGTTGCGTTTGAATCATATGAGGGGTATGTCGTCTCGGTAGCTGACTATATGCATGTAATCCAGATCGAGCAGCTCTCCAAAGGTATTCCTGCAATTATCAGCATCGATAGAAAGCAGGATAGTCTGCTTGAGAAGAATGATCAGATACTTCAGAAGATGGACCGGATGGAGACATCGATCACAAGCGAGATCCACGACCTGCGTACCGATCTGCGTTCCCACCTCGATCAGAAATTATCTGCAATGGAACAGGATATCCAGCAGATCAAAGCAAAGATCGGTCTGCTCTAAAGACCCTTATTTTCTGTCCTCGATATGCTGAAGCCTGCCGGCTCTCTTCGGATCCCGCCCGGGGGTGCTTGAACTCCCGGCGCCCCAGTAATCGCACTCTCCAGTCCCCCGTACTCACGAACCGTCGCAACTCGAAGACCTTCGGTCTTCTCCAGTCCCCCGTACTCACGAACCGTCGCAACTCGAAGACCTTCGGTCTTCTCCAGTCCCCCGTACTCACGAACCGTCGCAACCCGAAGACCTTCGGTCTTCTCCTGCTCCTGTCCTTCGGACAGTCGCATCCACGAACCACGCCACGATCGCATCCATATCCACGTGCTCCTCGAAGTGCCGGGCAAGTGCGTCATACGCGTCCGCGGCGCCGAGGGTGCCCCCGCTGGCATCCGCGACCGGCTCAAACGGCAGCCCCCGCCGCTCAGAGAGGTAGGCGAGGAGGGCGTTTGCTGCCGGAGGGTTCTGAAAGAGGCCGTGCATGTAGGTCCCGAAGACCAGGCCGTCGGGGGTCGCGGCCCCGTCGCCGGAGAACGCTGCCGGCAGTTCTCCCCGCTCCGTCTCGCCCATGTGGATCTCGTAACCCTCCACCTCTCCCATCGCAGAGAGGATGGGGCCCGGGCCGGTCGCCCGGCGCCGGACCTGGACCGTCGTCTTACGGTAGCCGGCAAAGGCCGTGACGACGTCAAGAAGCCCGAACCCCGGGTAGTCGCCGGGTGTTCCCGACTCGACGCCGGAGTCGACGATCGTGCGGCCGAGCATCTGGTAGCCGCCGCAGATCCCGATGACCGGGACGCCCCGCTCGCGGGCGAGGCGGAGTTCCTCCCCCGTCCCTGCCCGCTGCAGCGTATCGAGGTCCTCGATGGTGTTCTTTGTTCCGGGGAGGATGATGCAGTCGTAGCCGGCGAGCGTTCGCCCCGGCAGGACGTAGTCGACCGAGGCGCAGCGTTCGAGGAGCTCGAAGTCGGTGAAGTTCGATAGCCGGGGGAGGCGGACGACGGCGATCCTGACCGGCCGAGCAGCCGTCCGCCGCCCTTTATCGGCGATCGAGAGCGAGTCCTCGCTCGGCAGCGGGATCTCCGCGTAAGGGACCACGCCGAGCACCGGGACCCCCGTGAGTTCCTCGAGTTTCTCGACGCCCGATGCAAAGAGCCCGGTATCCCCCCGGAACTTGTTGACGATGACCCCGGCGACGAGCGGCCGGATATCCTCCGGGAGGAGGGCGAGCGTCCCGTAGACCTGGGCAAAGACCCCGCCCCGTTCGATATCGGCGACCAGGACGATGGGAAGGCGGAGGTGGCGGGCGAGCCTGATATTGGCGATGTCGCGGTCGTAGAGGTTCACCTCCGCCGCTCCCCCGGCCCCTTCGACCACGATATGGCCGTAACGGCTCCGCAGCCGCTCGAACGCCGAGACGGCCTCGGCAAGAAGCGTATCGGTCTCCGCGTAGTAGTCCCGGATCTGCACATCCTTATATGGCCTGCCGAGCAGCACCACCTGCGAGGTCTGGTCCCCCTTCGGCTTCAAGAGGATCGGGTTCATATCGGCCGAGGGTTCGACTCCCGCGGCGAAGGCCTGGACCGCCTGGGCGATCCCGATCTCGCTCCCGTCGGCGGTGACGTAGGAGTTGAGGCTCATGTTCTGGGATTTGAACGGCGCAACCGGGATTCCGCGCCGGTAGAGCGCACGGCAGAGCGCCGCGACCGTCATGCTCTTCCCGACATGGGATGCAGTTCCGAGGACGATAAGAGACATTACCGACAGGAGCGTTGGGCTCGACGGATTATTAAGGGCGGGGGTTCATGACTGCAGTATGGACCTCTCCCCGCAAGGCCGCCGCCTCCTCGAGCGCCGCTACCTCCTCCCCGGCGAGACGCCGGACGGCCTCTTCACCCGGGTCGCCGGCGCCGTGGGGGGGCCTGAAAAGTCCCGCGAATTCTTCTCGCTCTTATCAGACCTTCTCTTCCTCCCGAACTCCCCGACCCTGATGAATGCCGGCACCGCGGGCGGGCAGCTCTCTGCCTGCTTCGTTCTCCCCGTGGAGGATACCCTCGAGGGGATCTTTCGGACCCTTGGCCATATGGCGCTCATCCACCGGTCCGGGGGAGGGACCGGGTTCTCGTTCTCCCTTCTCCGGCCGCGAGGAGACGCCGTCAACGGGACACCGGGGGCAGCGACCGGGCCGGTCTCGTTCATCCGGGTCTACGACGCCGCGACGGCGGCGGTCCGGCAGGGCGGGCGGCGGCGGGGGGCAAACATGGCCGTGCTCGCGGCCTCCCACCCCGACATCGAGGAGTTCGTGAACTGCAAGCAGGCGGGAGGACTTTCGAACTTCAACGTCTCGGTCGGGGTCGACGACCGGTTTCTCCGGTGCCTCGCGGCGGGGAAGGCGTACAACCTCACGAACCCCCGCGACGGCAGCGTATGGAGGAGCATCGACCCCGCGTCGCTCTGGCACCTCATCGCCGCCTCCGCCCATGCCTCCGGCGAACCCGGAGTGCTCTTCCTCGACGAGATCAACCGGCGGAGCACCACCCCCCACCTCGGCCCCATCGTGGCGACCAACCCCTGCGGCGAGCAGCCGCTCTACCCCTACGAGAGCTGCAACCTCGGCAGCGTCAACCTCGCCCGGTGCGTGAGAAAGGACGACCTCGACGAAGATCTGCTCGCGGCCACCGTCCGGTCCGGCATCGAGTTCCTCGATGCGGTCGTCGATGTGAACCGCTTTCCCCTCCCCGAAATCCGGGAGCGGACCCTCGCCACCCGCAAGATCGGCCTTGGCGTCATGGGATTTACCGAGGCGCTCATACGTCTCGGGATACCGTACGAGTCGGATGAGGCGCTCCGGTTCGCCGAAAGCCTGATGGCGGGGATCGCGGACGCGGCCCGGGGCCGGTCGGAGGAACTGGGCGAGGAGTTGGGATCGTTCCCGGCGATCGAGGGGTCGGTCTATACCGGGGATATGCGGAACGCCACCGTCACCACCATCGCCCCCACGGGTTCGCTCCACCTCATCGCCGGGACGACGAGCGGCATCGAGCCCGTCTTCTCGCTTGCATACAGCCGGACGATTGACGGGCAGCAGGTCGATATCGTGAGTGACCTCGTCCGGGAGTTCCTCCCCGAGACCGCCGGCGGGAGGGACGTCGCGGCGCACGTCCGCCGGTACGGGACAGTCGTTGGCCTTTCCCTCGATGAGCATACCCGGAACCTGTTCAAGACCGCCGTCGAGATCGCACCGGAGTGCCATGTCCGGATGCAGGCGGCGTTCCAGAAGCACACGGACAACGCGGTCTCAAAGACCGTGAACCTCCCGGAGGCAGCGACCATCGACGAGATCGCCCGGGTCTTCTCCCTCGCCCGGGACCTCGGCTGCAAAGGCATCACCGTCTACCGTCATCGGAGCCGGCCGGACCAGGTACTCTCTCTCGGGTGCGACGTCTGCCTGATTGACGCATGACATGCCAACTAATATATAACGAGAGCTGAAAGGTACATGCAATGAACGGTGGGATATGTCCGACCTGCGGACTGCCAAAGGAACTGTGTATCTGTGAAGAAGTCGCGAAGGAACAGCAGAGAATCAGCGTAAAGATCAACAAGCGCCGGTATGGGAAAGAAGTAACGGTCATCGAAGGTCTCGACCCCTACGATATCGACCTCGAAGACCTCTCCAAGTTCCTGAAAGCGAAGCTCGCCTGTGGCGGCACGGTCAAAGACTCCTCGATCGAGCTGCAGGGCAACCATCGCGAACGGGTGAAAAACCTGCTCGCTCAGAAAGGATACAACATGGATAATATCAGTTGATCCCGGGCAGTTCTCCGCGGAGAACCCGGGTTACTTCTTTTTTGCCTGATTGGGTGCGGTTGCATGAGAGGAGCGAATGCCGCACACTGCCTGGAAAGAGCATGCCGATGCCGGATGGGATGAACGACCGGCGGAGCGGCAGAGACTATAATCTGCTAAGACGGATACATTATCACGGGAAGTGGTTGATCTATGGTGATGAGATGTTCGTTTGCGCTCGATCCCTCCTTGATGGAGCAGATCGATCAATTTGCCAGGGATCAGGCGTTCGACCGGAACGAGGCGATCCTCGAACTGATCGAGGCCGGCCTTGCCTGCCGGCAGGACGGCGGGGCGGTGACGACACGGCAGCAGCGCTCGTTTGAAGAGTTGAACCGGCTCCTCAAGGAGCTCGAGGACGTCAAAGAGATCCTTACCGAACTCCGGAACGAGGTCCGGCTGGTCCACCATACGATAGAGACCGACTGGAGCAAGGAGGCGAGGGGTGTCCCGTTCCAGACAAAGCATCCCTGGGAGTTCTGGCGGAAGTGATCGGCTAACTGATAACGTTCGTAATGCTCCGGAACCCTTCGCCGGACAGGTCGTCGCAGACGACCGCCTCGACCGTTCCCATATCGACTCGTTCCGCGTCCCGGCACCTGCTGCAGTAGGCCCGTGCCGGTGACGGTACCTCCTTTCCTTTGACCACGACACGGGCGGAGTGGACACAGAATCCGCACCGGTCGATGGGGACAGCCTCGCCCGTTGTGCATTCCACCCGGCCCCGGACGACTTGAAGGCGCCGGGTCTCACTCATAGGTCTCGACCCGGTAACCTGCACGGCCGAGGATTCCGGCGACCTCGGCCCCCCAGGCGATATCGTCGTCTGTTGCAAGCGGTGCGACCGATTCCTCCCAGCAGCGGCGGAGGATGGCATCCTCGGTGACGAGGCTCCTTCTCCCCTTCACCTTCCCGGCCTCCCGTCCGTCGCCGGCAAAGATCCGCATGGCACAGCAGGTGTATGACCGGCAGATCAGGGGGCGGCTGCCGTGGACGGTGCAGACATACTTTCCCTCCTCCTCCGGGAGGCCCCGGAGGAACGGGCACCAGGACGGGTGTCTGCTGCTCTCGGCGGTATCCTTGAACGCGTCGAGGAACCGATCCTCGACCCGGGCACGGAAGTTGCCGCCGACGATCTTCTGCCGGCAGAGGAAGTCCCGGCTGGTGAGCCTCTTCTCGATCTCGATGAGTTCTCCGCCCGCGTGCATGCAGCATTTTCCGCAGAGGGTACATTCAAACGCCTTCATCGTCTCTGTAGACTCTCGGTCCAACAGGGAATAAAGGTTCGCGAACGGGAGGCTACACAGTCCATCCCCAAGGGTTAAATCAATACGCAGACAACGAAGTGTCATGAAGGTGTGCATAATGTGCGGAGGGGAGGGCACACGGCTCCGCCCCCTTACGTTCGGGCGTCCGAAGCCCTGTATTCCGATCGTCAACAAACCCTCGATCCAGCACCTGGTCTCACACCTCGCGAACCTCGGGTTCAACGATGTGGTCATCACACTCGGCTACATGAGCGAAGCCATCGAGGCAGCCCTCGGCGACGGGTCGCTCTTCGGGGTCAACGTCACCTACGTCCACGAGAAGACGAAACTCGGGACGGCGGGGAGCGTCAAGAACGCCCAGAAATATCTCGAAGAGCAACCGTTCCTGGTCGTCGGGGGCGACCACGTCGTGGGGCTGAACCTGCTCGAGTTCTACCGCGAGCATCTCGCAAACGACTCGATCACGACGATCGGCCTCATCAGCATCGACGACCCCACCGAGTACGGGATCGCCGAGATCGACGCGAACTACCAGATCAAGAGGTTCAAGGAGAAGCCGAGCCCCGGCGAGATCTTCTCGAACCTCGCGAGCACCGGTATGTACGTCTGCGACCCGGAGATCTTTGACCACATTCCCTCCGGCGAGAAGTTCGACTTCGCCCGCAACCTCTTCCCCGAGCTGATGGAGAAGGGCTACCCCCTGAAGGCCTGGCTTGCCCGGGGCAACTGGTCCGATGTGGGGAGCCCCCGGTCGCTCCGTGAGGCGGAGCGGTGGAAACTGCAGGATATCGGGTTCACCAACATCTCCGGCGACCTCTACATTAAGGGCGCCCGGATCCTCGGCCCGGCGCAGATAGGAAGCTGCGTCTCAGTCGCGGCGAACTCCCGCGTGATCGGGCCGGTCTCGATCGGGGCCGGGACGATCATCGAGGAGAATGTCGTCATCGGGCCGTATACGAGCATCGGGGAGGGGTGCATCATCAAGAGCGGCGCGAAGATCTTCTCGTCGTCCATCTACAACCGGGTCGTGGTCGGGAACGAGAGCACCGTCAGCGGGAGCATCATCGACAACGACACGTTCATCGGCAGGGGGTGCAACGTCGAGCACGACACGGTCATCGGGCCGCACGCGGTGCTGAAAGGCAACGTGGTCGTCCACTCCGGGACCCGGCTCTGGCCGGAGGTGATCATCCCGGAGGGGACGGTCGTGAAGGAGCATGTTCTAAACGAGAGTTACGACACGAGAACCGAGGGGTCGTAGAGTCCGGGCATCTTTTTTCGGCGAGTGGGACGCCGGCACCCCAACATCTTCTATCCGGGTGGCAACCGGGGCCTTCGTCATCGGCGAAGCTCCTCCTGAAGCACCCGGAGGCGGTCGGGACCCAGAGACCCGGGACTGCTCCCGGCGGGAAAAAGGGTTATTCACCCGTGCCTGACAAGCCGGTGCGTCAGCGCGACGAGGGGGTGGCGGGCGTAATCGAGCACCTTGATGTCGTCGAGCGTATTGAGGTTCAGGGTCTTTGCAGTCCGCTCCATCCCGAGCTCGATGTTCTCCCTGACCTCGATGATATAGGCGTCGAGATTCGTGATTCCGAGCCGTTTTGCCGCGATCGCCCGGTGGTGGCCGTCGACCAGGATCCAGCGGCCCGGCCGGCGCACCACGATCAGGGGTTCGGCGAGCCCTTTCTTGATCTCGTACATCCTCCCCTCCAGTTCGTCCTCGTAGATCTTGGACTGGGTGGGGAGGAGTTCGTTGATCGGGACCGAGCCCCGCCTCAGCGTCGGTTCCACCCCGTAGAGTTTCTTCAGGGTCTCGATGAACTTGAAGACCTTATCCGGCGAGACGTGTTCGATCTGGGACCGGATGACGTCGGCGTTCGACATGATCCCGATGAGTTCGTTCTTATCGTTGACGACCGGCAGTTTCTGGATACCGGAACGAAAGATGACGCGGGCTGCATCGTTCACGCTCATATCCGGGTCGGCGACGATGAGGTGGCGGGACATCACCTGCTCGACGGGCGTCGCGGGATGGGCAAAGAGGAGGTCCCGTGCCGAGATGTAGCCTACCACCTCTTTTGAGTCCTCCACAACCGGAAACCCGTCGTGGTGCGTCCGCTTTATGGTTTCAATGACGTCCCGGACCGTTCCCTGGGCGTTGACGGTGACGACATCGTAGGTCATATAGTCCTTGACCTTTTTTCTATCCATCATGATAGTGTCACGCTGGCTCGTGATGAATTGTTCGGTAGAATGGAAAAAAGGTTATTCGATGGGAATTGCGGTCCCGGTCTCGGTCGGCGCTTTCTTCAACCGGACCTCGAGAACGCCGTTCTTGAACGAGGCAACTGAGTTCTCCTGGGTCACCTCGGCGGGAAGCAGTACCGTCCGGCTCATCTGCCCGTAGACACGCTCCCGCATGAAGAAGTCCCGGGTATCTTCCTCCGTCTCATCCGTCCGCATGCTTACGATCTCCAGGTGCTGAGGGTCGATGAGCCGGACGGCGACGTTCTCCTTCTCGACGCCGGGGAGATCGGCAACAACGATCACCTCGTCCTCGTGGTCCCGGACATCTACGCGGAGATCACGGACTACCGGGACGATCCGGCCCCTGACCTCTTCTCCCCGCGCGCCGATCCCCCCGAGCATGGATTGGAACCTGCTTTCCATCTCGGCCATAAGGTCATCAAAGTCCTGCCATATCGTGCGATACGGTCCACGTTCGATTCTTGCCATTGTAATCGCTCCTTTTCCTGAGATTGCCCGGGCGACCTGGCCTCCCTGGCTAACCTAAAGGTAGTGGTTTATTTATTTAAATAAATCTCATGGGGCAATTCATCCCGTACAGAACAATACCATTTTATTTCAACAAAAGTCGATTATACCGTGATGAAAAAGACACAGCAGAAGAACTCAAAGGACGAGACCAAGCCCTGGATGAAATGGGCCTATGTGGGGGTCGCCCTGCTGGTTGCGGTGGCAATGGTGGGTTCCTACCTCGCCCCGATCTTCGGGAGCAGCCAGAAGGCTCAGGCAGGGGATGTGGCACGGGTCGGCTACACCATCCGTGACGGGGACGGGCGCCCTCTCGTCACGACCGACCAGGCTCTCCTCGAAAGCGAATACCAGAAGGGGAACCTGGTCTTCCTGACCCCCAGCCTGGAGATGCTCGTCGGCGGACAGGTCCCGGGTGAGAATGTCGCCCCTGTTCCTATCCTGTACCCCGAGACCAATGGGACCGTAGGCTTCGGCCTGCTGGGGTTTGAGACCAACACCATCGCCGCAGGACTCGTCGGGATGCAGGTCGGCGAGACGAAGGCCATCCGTTTCGCTTACGGGTCGGAAGACCTCGACATCAATTTGAGCAAGGAGGAGGCAGACGAGATCGACCTCAACGTTACGGAGATGGGAGTGGGGGATCTCTTCCTGCGTGAATTCATGATAACGGATGGTATCCCCGTCGGCAATGAGACCAATGCGACCCCAACACTTCGTTTCTGGGAAGTCGCCGGCAAGACAGACGACTCGCTGCTCGTCACGTGCCGCTACGGCAGCGCCGAGATCACGCTCAATGGTATAACCGGGTGACCCCACCCACTATTTTTTATAGTCTCCCCACTTTCTGCCATATATGGCGGTGAACGTGATAACCTTCTACCAGGAAGGGTGTATGGGGTGCGAGGAGCAGACCCCGATCCTTCACGAGACGAAGAACGCTCTCGGGATCGAGATCGAGGAGATCGATGCCGTGAAGAACCCCCGGTACATCAAGGAGTACAACCTCCGGGTGACCCCTACAACCCTCGTGATCGAGGATGGCGAGGTCAGGGAGCGGATGGAGGGGCTCGTCCACCGTGAAGACCTCGAGGCCGCGATCCGGCGGCACCTGCCCTGACTCCCTCTCCTGGCAAGGGGCCGGACCCGGCCCGGCCCTTCACGAGGCATATCGCCGGACACCGGATGCGATCCCGTTCGCGGCCACTCCTGCCGGGCGGTCACCGCCCCTGGTAGCGTCCCTCGAGGTAACCGTAGATCCGCTTTATCCTGCGGGCTACCGTCTTCCAGCCTTCTTTCCTGAGGACCGGACCGTCGCGGAGTTTGATGTGCGATATTCTGATCCGCCGCCCGCCGAAGGTGTAGGGCTCCCCGACGACGAACTCCTCTTCTCCCTCTGCGGTCTGGTAGAGCGGGAGGGTCGTGCGCCCGGTATGGATTGATGCCCTCACCACGACCTGCTCGATCCCCCGGGTCCAGAGGGTCGTCACCTCCTCGGCCGCCGCCCGGCGGACTCTCTTCGCACCGGCCTCGATGCCGGTGACCTCGACCCCGAAGACCTCGTCTCCGCACTCCGCGGCGATATGGTCCCCGAGGCTCACGACCTCGTTTGCAAGCATCTCCACGCTGCAGACCTGTGACTCCGTCTCAAGGCTCACGATCGCCCTGATGGTGAGGACACGGGGTTCGGGGGGCTTTGGAATCCGGTGGACCTGGCCGCACTCACTGCACTGCACCACCAGTTCGACGGCTTCCCGGAGAACCTGGTGTTCACGCTCCTCTTTACAGACGGGGCAGACGATACTAATCATTCATTAGCAATAGAAGCCCTCTCCTAATTAAGCATGAAGGCGAGGGATATCGTGCGGGCACGGGGGCACCCACTGGTCCGGGGGGCCCACCCGACGACGTTTGAAGTGACAAAAGACGAGACGCTGACCGCGACCGGCGACTGCATCATCGGTGTCGCTGCCGACAAGGGTGCCGCCGACCTCGATCCGGGTCTGAAAGCGCTGCTCCGCGACGACCGGGCGGTGCTCACGACCCGTCTCATGGCCGGCGGCGAGACCGTTGAGGTCCGATCGCGAGGGAGCGCGGCGTTGACCCTGGACCATCCCGCAGACCTCGTCTGGCGCCGGAGCGACTTCGTCTCGGACCGGACCGTGGGCATTCGCTCCGATCGCGTCGCGGCCACCCTCCCCCGTGAGTTCATCGAGGCGCTCCGGCGGGGCGAGGAGCTGGTGGTCGAGCTCGAGGCGGAGGTCTTAGAGAACGACGCTCCTGTGAGCGGAGTTTGAGCCCCGTCAGGTGGCGATTGACGACGCTCCTGTGAGCGGAGTTTGAGCCCCGTCAGGTGGCGATTGACGACGCTCCTGTGAGCGGAGTTTGAGCCCCGTCAGGTGCGAGGCAGGAGTTCGCGGATCGTAACGAGTTCTGCGGCAAAG
>Ga0265294_10001560_pt1 | contig 30855 bp, 33 predicted proteins | sample MunlanPumphouse3_FD_192504 | JGI IMG/M metagenome (GOLD analysis project Ga0265294, IMG submission 192504) | Groundwater microbial communities from a municipal landfill in Southern Ontario, Canada - Pumphouse #3 | ecosystem: Environmental > Aquatic > Deep subsurface > Groundwater | place...
CATCTTTTCTAATTTTTGTTTTTGCAATAGTATCTCTAACTTTTACTAACATTAATCCAGCTTCTCTTTGTTCATGATACAAAGAGCTACTCAAAGAGACATAAGTTCCAAAAGGAACCATAAAAAGTTCTTGATAGTTTTGATATAACTCTTCTTTTGGTTTATCTTCTAAATAGGTTAAAATTTTCTCCACATTTTCTGCTACATCTTCATCAAATGCATTTTGCTTTAGAAGTGCTAATTTCTCTTTAGTAACATCACTTTGTTCTTTTGTGTACTCTTCTACAAATAACAAAGATAAGATATTATAAATAAATCCTCTGGCTTTATTAATCTCTTCAGTATGCATTTAACATTCCTTCTTTTATCATAATTTTAGCTTTACAATCTTCACAACAGTAAAGCGTTCTCTCTTTTGTTTTACTCATTTTTGCAAAAATAGGTCCCATCATTGCTGCTATTTTTTCAATAGCTTTTTTAGTTGCAAACTCTTTACCACACTCAATACAAGGATAGAGTTCATCTTGGGCTAAAACATTCTCTTGAAACCATGTTGGATTTAATTGAATAATATCTTGCTCAATAGTTAAACAATCTTTTTCAGGACATGAAACTTCACAATATCCACATGCTGTACATAAAGATGGAATAATCCGTAACGTATTATCTCTGGCATCTGCAACGAGTGCATCTACATTACAAGCACCCACACAAGCCAAACAAAGCGTACAATTAACCTCTTTAACTTTTACAAGTCCATAGTGAATATGTTCACCTGTGATAATAACTCCTAAATCTTCCTCTTTTACAATATGTTGTAATCGAATAGAAAAAATCTCTCTCTTTCTAGAAGTTCCATGGTTAAATGTAAATCGTGAATTAGGAATAGTTCTAACTTGTTCTAAAGAAGTTCTTAACTCATCTTGATTCATTGCTAGTAAAATAGCATCTGTTCCATACTTTTTTTGATAAATCTGATTTAAAATATGAATAGAATCTTTTGTTCCTTTTGAAAGAAAATCAGTATAAAAAACAACTTGACTTCCACTTTCTTGAAGCAGCGTTAGTAAGCTTTGTTCGTGTAAAAATTTTTCCCCTTCAATCAAGAAAGGTAGAACATTTTGTTTTAAAGGTATTTCCAAATGCTCGATGTCCATTTTTTCAGGAACAACTAAAGCAATATGTCCTTCATAAAATCTTGACATTTCAAACATAGAGTCTCTTGACGTTGGTGCATAATCTAATGCACCACTAGGACAAACAGAAATACACCCACCACAGCCATGGCAATCTATTTGTGAAAAAACCAAATGCTTATTTTTGTCATCTTTTACAATAGCAACAGTAGGACACACTTCTTCACATTTTCCGCAAATCTCTTCTCGTCTTTCATGATATTGACAAACAGTAGAGTCATACGTAGTGAATTTTTTGTAGGTGTATTCGCTAATATTTGCACGCAATATTTCAACAGTTTGTTCAACAGTTGTTTGCAGTGGGTCAAAACACCCACTTTGTTGTAATCCCATTTCAGCCATATCAAACCAGACTACTTGAGAGACGTTAAGGATAACCTCTTTCCCCTCAGCGTTTACAGTTACTTTTAGGTTTCCAATATGCCCTTTAATATTTAAAACAAGTTCAGGGTCAACGTAATATAAATCAAATTCATCACTGTTAATTTCTTGAAAAAACTGCTCTTTTTGTTCAAGTGTTCCTACTATTAATAGTTGATTGTTAACTTCTTGAGTAAAACTAATATCTTTAGATAAATCGTATCTTATAGCATTGAGTTCATAAAGTTTTTCAACATTTTTAATTTTTGCAGAAAGTTCATCTTGTGAGTTTTTAATATAAAAATCAATCTCTTTAGCAACAAATTCTGCTTGAACCTCTTTGGAGTTTGATACTAAAAAATTGTTATTCGTTTGAGTAGAGTTCGATGTAGAGACACATATGCTTTCACTCAAAGGAAATTCCAGGCCGTTTGGAGTATAGTAGATAAATTCTTGCATAAAAGATGCCTTTTGGTAAATTATTGTTTACCATTTTAAGGTTATTATTCTTATGTTTGACTGAATTGGTTAATTAAACTTAACCATTTTCTATTTTATGTTACATTTTAAGGTGAAATGATATAGTTCCTTTATTTACAATTTTTATTGAAGGTGGCTTTTGTTTAAAATTATTATTTTTATTCTGTTTTTTTTTATAAGCATTTACTTTACATTAAAGGATGAAGTCTTTAGAAACCAAGAGATTGTTTTTGGAGCTTCTTTACCTAAAACAGTCATTATGAATCAATGGGGCAAATCTGTTGAAAATGGAATATTGGCTTATTTTAATCATGTCAATGACAATAAGTTATTAAATGATAAAACTCTAAAATTTATTGCTTATGATGACAAATATGAACCTGCAATAACTCTTGAAAATTTAGAAAAACTCATACATAACCACCACCCTTTTGCTTTTTTAGGATTTGTAGGAACCCCTACTACTAAAATAATTTTGCCTCTATTAGAAGAGAATCAAATTCCTTTTATTGCCCCTTTTAGTGGTGCAGAGTTTTTACGCCAAAAACACCTAAAAACTGTTATTAACTTTCGAAGCTCCTATAAAGATGAAATAGAAACACTTGTTGATTATTTATACGATCAAAAGAGGTTAAATAAGTTTGCTGTTTTTTATCAAAACGATGATTACGGAGAAGAGGGATATATCTCTTTAATTAAAGCCCTTAAAAAACGAGATTTATCTCTTATATCAGAAGGAACTTACAAGCGCAACACTCTCTCTTTGTCTCATGCTTTTGATGAAATTAAACAAAGCAAACCTGAAGTAATTGTACTTGTAGGTGCCTATAAAGCCAATGCTTTATTTATTCAAAAAGCCAAAAAGCACCCAAATTTTAAAGAGACCATTTATTGTGTTATCTCTTTTGGTGATGCCAATGCCATGGTAAATGAGCTAAAAGGAGAAACCGATGATATTATTTTTTCTCAAGTAGTTCCTAGCTACGATGACACTTCGATTGTTGTAGTGCAAGAATACTCATCTTTAATGAAAAAATATTATCCCCATGAACCTTTGAGTTTTATCTCATTTGAAAGTTTTTTAGCGGCAAAAACTGTAGTTGAAACTATTAAAAATATTAGTGGCACACTTACACAAGATAAATTTATTACTACAATTAAACAATTACCTCCTAACTTTTTACAAGGAATTCCAAGTAAATTTAAAAACTCACAACTGTTAAACGATGTTTATTTATTTGAATATAAACAATCAAAATTTATAGAAATACCACATGTTAAATAAAATTAATTTCAAAAAAATATTTAACACCTTTGATAACATTGCGTTTTCTTATAAAACTTCGTTTTTAATTTTTATTATAACAGGAGGAATGATTAGTATTATTCTTCTTTCTCAAATCTCTATTTATGCACTAAAATCAGATTTCGATATTTTATTTGAAAAAAGAACCAAACCATTAACCAAATTAGAGATTATTAAAGATGCTTATAAAATTAACATTTATGACACCCTTTATGAAGTGCAACATAAAAATATAAACTCAGAACAAGCCAAAGACGTTATGCTTTTAGGAAAACAGCTAATTGAGTCAAATTGGGACTCTTATAAAAGCAATATTAATAATAAAGAGTTTCAACCCACTATTGTGACCAAGTTTATTAAAGATATTTTTTCATACGATAAAACAGCCAATGAAAACTATATTTTACAAGAGAATATTATTCACAATATTGATGAAAAAATAAACGGCTTAAACTACTATTTAGATGCTCTTTCTACTTTTTTAGAAACCAATAATATTGAAGTTGCCGACTCAATAGTAAACAGTGTTTACACACAGATTAACTCTATAAATATTTATATTACGAATTTAATTAATTACGATTTAAATACTGCAATTGAAGAAAAACGAGATACTCAAAAAGTCTTTAATATGCTTACCACCATTTTAAATATCTCCATTGTTTTTGTTTTTTTATCCTCTATTATATTATCGGTACTTTTAATTAACAACTTTAAAAAACTTCATTTAGTACTAGAAGACACGGTTAATGAAAAGACAAAAGAGTTAAAAAAACTCAATGAAAGCTTGGAGCAAAATATTCAAAAAGAGGTGACCAGTAATCGAAAAAAAGATTTAATTATGTTTCAACAAGCAAGATTAGCAAGCCTAGGAGAGATGATTGCCAACATTGCACACCAATGGAGACAACCTTTAGGAGCTATTTTAGTTATTATTCAAAGCTTTCAGTTGAAATCACAAATGGGAAAGCTAACGTGCGAATATGTCAACGAAAAAGCCAACGATGCCATGTTGCTAGCTAACAATATGTCCAATACTTTAGATGACTTTCAAAACTTTTTTAAACCCAATAAAAATAAAACATTTTTTTCACTTAAACAATGTTTACTTGACTCACTTGAGCTTTCAAAATATATTTTAGAACAAAGTAATATAAAAGTTGAATTAATTGTTAAAGAAGATGTTGAAATTTTTGGATTTTACAATGAGCTTTCTCATGTTTTTTTAAATATGTTTTCAAATTCAAAAGATGCTTTAAACTCAATTTCCAATAAACCAAGACGAATTTCAATTGTCATCAAGAAAATAAAAAACAACGCTAAAATATATTTTTATGACAATGGAGAGGGTATTGTAGAAGATATTTTACATAAAATTTTTGAACCCTATTATACCACTAAATACAAAAGCAATGGAACAGGAATAGGGCTTTATATGTCTAAACAAATTATTGAAAAACAGATGCATGGCTCTATTGTATGTAAAAATGTTTATTATAAAATTGACCATGAAAATGTTGAATTTTGCACCCTATTTCTGTTAGTTATCCCTATGGAAGAAAGATTTATTCCTTAATTTAGGAAATATATTTTAAAAGTTTATCTTCTATTTCAATATTGTTAAGTATGCTAAAAATTGTTTTTACCATATTTTTATTCTCTCTTCTTGAGGTTTAAACATCTTATCTCCAGATTTAACTCCGCTTGAATGTATTTGTTACATATATATTATTTAAACTTCAAGAAGTGTATTACTTAATATATTCTTCATAGCATAGTTGCTATAATTTGTAAATTCAATAAAAACATTTTAATTATTATTTATTGAATTTTCTGCTCAACTTTAGTCTATAAATTTATTGAAATTTATATGCGAAAGTTACTTGGTAAATCAAGAAAAAGGACATAATGTTGAAAAAAGCATTCTCTTTAATGGAAATAATGGTGGTTATGATAATTTTAGGATTATTAGCTGCTTTCGTACTACCAAACCTAATTGGTAAAAGTGATGAAGCAAAAGATAAGTTGGTTTGTATTCAGATGAAAAGCATTTCACAAACTTTAAAAATGTACAAACTTGACACCTCCTCATATCCACAAACAGAAGAAGGCTTAAATATTTTAATTGAGAAAAAGTATTTCGAAGACAACAAAATGCCAAAAGATCCTTGGAAAAACAATTATATTTACATATTAACGGATGATAGTTTTGATTTAATCTCATTTGGCCCCGATAAAAAAGAGAATACTCTTGATGATATTTACTTCTCAAAATGTAATCAAGAATAGATGCATCTAAATAAAACAAAAAGAGCTTTTACCTTAATAGAACTTATTATTGTAATCTCTCTTATTTTTGTAACTTATTTTTTAGTTTTTTCAAATTCAAATTTTAAAGTAAAAAATAATGAAGTAGCAATATCTTTAAATAATTTACAAGAAATTTTAATAAAAAATTTTCAATTTAATCAAGATATTTCATTTGTCTGTATTGAAGAAAATTTTGAATGCTTTATTAAAATAGATGGGATTTTAGAAAAAATGCCTATTGTTAAAAACTTTTTTAAAACTAAACCTTCTGTTTATGAATACAATAAAGAATCTAATTTAGTTGAGTTTAGGCAAATAAAAATAAATAATACTAATCAAAATATTATTTTTGAGCTAAAAATAAGCAGTGACTACAAAATAAATGAGTTTATTTTAGATAAAAATCTAGATATAAAAAGTAATGAAAAAAAAGTTTATATTTTTAATGCTCTTTTTAAAGAACCACAAGTTGTTGCTTCTTTAAATGAAGTAATAACTATTTTTAAAAATAATGAAATAGAGGTAAAAAATGCTTTTTAAATATAGAGGTTTTGATTCCAATGGTGCAAAAATAAAATCAAAACTTGAAGCTTTAAATATAGAAGAAGCAAAATTAAAATTAAAATTAAAAGGCATTTTATATATAACTTTGACTGAAGATAATTTTAGTTTTTCTAAATTTTCACTTAAAAGAAAAAAAACTTTAGATTTATCTTCACTTTCATATTTAAGTAGAGATTTAAGTATATATTTAAACTCGGGCATTTCACTAATAGATGCTATAAAACTTTTACAACAAAGATATAAAAAGAACAAGCGAATGCACTCTTTTTTTGAATCAGTTAGCACATATTTAGATGAAGGAAAAACTTTTTATCTGGCACTTAATTCTCAAAATATTATAAAACTTCCTGAGTTTTATAAACAATCAATAAAAATAAGTGAAAATGGTGGAGTGTTAGAATCAATTTTACTTGAGCTTTCAATTTTTTTAAAAGAACAAGATAGAATAAAAAAACAAATAGGTTCTGCTTTAGCTTATCCTTTATTCATTCTATTTATTTCTTTTTTTATGATTGGATTTATGTTAAGTTTTATTGTTCCAAAAATTTCTGATATTTTCACACAAACCCAACAAGAACTTCCAACAAGCACAAAAGTTGTTATAGCTTTAGGTGATTTTTTCTCAAATAACTATGGATATATTATTTTTGTTTTTGTTTTTCTTATAACTTATTTTACAATACTTTATAAAAAATCTTATTTTTTCAAATATCAATTTGATAAGTTTTCTTTAAAAATTCCATTTTTCTCAACTATGATAGAACAAAGTGAACTTTCAAGATTTTCATATATGAATTCTATTTTAATAAAATCAGGAGTTCCTATAGTACAAGCTATAAATTTGAGTGCAAGTATTTTAAAAAACTCTGTAATAAAAAAAGTTTTTCTTGAAGCTTCAAAAAGTGTAGTTGAAGGAAAAAAACTATCTATTTTACTAAGCAATAACAAAATATATGAACTTGATGAAGCTTTTATTCACTCAATTGCAATTGGTGAAGATACAAGTAAGTTATCAGAAATTTTCAATAATCTAGCATCTTTATACAATGAGGCAAACAAAGATAAAATAGCTATTTTCTTAGCTCTTCTAGAACCTATGTTTATGCTATTTGTTGGAATTACTATTGGGTTTATTGTAATTGCAATGTTGCTTCCTATTTTTTCTATGAATTTATATTAGCATGAAAAAATCTATAGTTTTACTTATGTCACTTTTTTATATAGCAGCTATTTCTGTGCTAATTTTAAAAAATCTTGAAGATACAGACTCTTACATAGGTAAACAAAACAGTAAATTTGCAAAAACACAGATACTTTTTTTACTTGATAATATAAAACAAGAAGTTTCAAGAGCAATAAAAGCCAGTAATGAAGCTGATATAAAAGAGGATTATTTAAGTGATTATTATAATATTTTATTTCCCTTAAAAATAAATGATATTGATATTTCATTTATATTAAAACCCTATTCCAAAGTAAATATAAATGTATTAAAAAATAAAGAGTATGAAAAATATAAAGATTTAAACGATCTATTTACAGACAACAGAATATATGATTTTGATTATTTTATTCAAATTTATAGACAAAAAGTAGATTTATATTTAAAAGATTCATATAACAACGAAATAGCAAATCAAAAACAACTCGATGAAATGATTGATTTGTTTGTAAAAGAGACTTACAGTGATTCTATTTTAGAAATAAAGGATAAAATTGGCTTTTTTGATTTTAATACAGAGAAAGCACAAGAGGAAAAAAGATATGATTACTATGAACTTACTGTAAAGATTAATTACTTAAAAGAGTTTGTAAAAGCTCATTATATTTTAAATAAAGAAGGAAAGGTTGAAAACTTTGAATTTAGTTTTAAATAAAAATAGTAAAATCTTTTTATGCTCACATACTAAAATAGAATCTACGTTTAAAGTTGATATTATTTTGTCTCCAGAGCTTTATTGGATTAGGATATTTGATATTCCTGTTAAAAATATCTCTCAAGCAAAGAATGTACTTCCTACACTATTTGAAGATATAGTTGATAGTACAAAAGAACTTTCATATAAAGTAATAAAATTACAAGAGAATAAATATCTTTGTTTTGCATATATAAATAGAGTTATCTTTGAAACTTTAAAAAATTCTGGAATAAACTTATCTTTAGTAAACTCAATATATTTTGCACAAAATGAGTGCAAAAATTATAATCATTTCTCTGTTGGAAAAAAAAACTTTATCTACACTAAAGATGGAATTTTAGTAAAATTACCCACTGCTTTATTAGAAGATTATGTCGATTTAAATGAGCATATAAATAAGATAACTCTTTCTTCAAATAAAATAGATATTAAGTTATATAACAATATTTTATCATTAAAACAAACATATTTTATTACTCTATTTTTTCTTTTAATCACTTTTGTAAATTTTTCTAAAATTTATAGCTATAAACTTGAATCTACTGCTATTGAAGAATAATTAAACCAAGAAAAAGAAAGGAATACTCTTCCTTCTAGTATTTTACAAGTTGATGCAATCATAAACAAATATAAAGTTATTTCAAATGCAGAAATTAAAAAAAGAGAAGCTTTATCTTGTGTTTTGCAAAATGGGAAATTTGACATAAATAGTTTAAAAATAGAAAAAAATAACTTAATTTTAAATAAAAATATAAAAACCCCAAAGAAACTAAAGTTTCATTGGGGTTAAAGCTTATTTACAAGCTGAAAGAGTGAGTTCTTTTTCATTTTTTTTCAAAAATGATTCACCAATACCTTTGACATTTTTTAATTCATCAATTGTTTTAAAGCATTTCTTTTGAGTTCTATACTCAACGATGGCTTGTGCTTTTTTAGCTCCAATTCCTTTTAGTTGCGTAAGTTCCTCCGCACTTGCCTTATTTACATCCACAGCCAATAACAACGAGGCGAATGCCATAATTCCTAATAAAAATTTCATAAATGCTCCTTTTTTGTAATTATCTAAATTATAAATACTTTTAAGTAACAAATAGCTTAAATTATAACTAAAATATTACAAATTAAACATTTTCTTTTCAACCGCTTTGTTAACTAATGTAGTATAATAATCAAAATTTATAGGAAACTTCAATGTCTTTTTCTCTTTTTTCACTTAACCAAACCCTTTTAAACACGCTTTCTAAAATAGATTTTCATACGCCAACGCCTATACAAAAAGAGGTTATTCCTTTAATAATGGCGAAAAAAGATATATTGGCACAAGCTCAAACAGGAAGCGGTAAAACAGCTGCGTTTGCTTTGCCTATTTTAAATGCACTTCTTTTAGAAGAGGAAACCTTCAAAAAGCCGAAGATAAAAGCCTTGCTGCTTACCCCCACACGAGAACTGACTTTACAAGTTGCTGAAGTATTTAAGAAACTAAGTCAAGATTTTAGTAAAAAACCAAAAGTAGTAGCTGTTATTGGTGGGCAAAGTATTGGGGAACAGCTGTTAGATGTGCAAAAAGGGTGCGACATTTTGGTTGCAACCTCGGGGAGATTGTTGGATATTATAAATAAAAAACAAATTAATCTTTCAACAATACAATTTTTTGTACTTGATGAAGCCGATAAAATGTTAGATTTAAACTTTGCAGAAGAGCTTGATGCTATATTAGAGTGTTTACCAAAACAACGGCAAAACTTACTTTTTTCTGCCACAATTGCTCCAAAAATTGATGCTATTGTTTCAAAAATTACAAATTTGGCGGTTAAAGTAACTATTCAAAGCGATGAAAGCGTTGTTCAAACACTTCAACAAAGAGTCTTTTTAGTGAACAAAGCGTATAAATCGGCACTGCTTAGAGAGCTTATTTCAAGTGAAAACTTAGAGCAGATTTTAATTTTTATGGCAAATAAACGCTCTTGCGATAACATTGCTAATAAGTTTAGAAAATATGGGTTTAATGCTGAGTCATTTCATGGAGATTTAACCCAAGAAGAGAGAATTTTTACGCTTAATGAGTTTAAAAATAAAAAAACCAATATTTTATTTGCAACCGACATTGCAGCACGGGGGTTAGATATTGATACTATTAATTGCGTAGTAAATTTTGACTTACCACGAAGTGCGGCGGATTATATTCACCGAATAGGAAGAACAGCACGAGCTGGAAAAAATGGCTTAGCATTAACACTATTAAGTGCAGAAGAGTTGGAGCATTTTAAACTGATTGAAAAGCGTTACAAGCTAAATATTTTAAAAGAACAACTTGATGGTTTTGAATTTACGCAAATTTTTGAGCCAAAGCTTAAAGGGGAAGCGCCTATTAAGGGAAAACGAAAAAGCAAAAAAGACAAACTTCGTGAAAAAGAGTTAAAATAATCTTGACAAAAACAGCATTGTATAGCTATTTTAGATAAGTTTTGTTAAAATGCAAAAGAATTAAATTATTATGGATTGTACTTGAAAATAGAAACTAAAACCGCAAAATTTGATACGCCTTTACGCTTAGAAAGTGGACGAATTTTAGAAAATTATGAAATTGTTTATGAAACTTATGGCGAAATAAATGAAGACAAATCAAATGTAATCGTTATTTGCCACGCATTAAGTGGTTCTCACCACGCAGCAGGAAGATACAACAATGAAGCCAAGCCTGGATGGTGGGACAATTTTATAGGCGATGGAAAAACTATAGATACTACTAAATATTTTGTGATTTGCACCAACAATTTAGGCTCATGTTTTGGTTCAACTTCTCCTATGAGTATTCCTAAAGGAAGCAATGAACCGTACCGTTTTAAGTTTCCAGTTTTAACCATTTCAGATATTGTAAAGGCACAAAAAAGGTTATTTACCTCACTGGGAATTGAACATGCGAAAGCTGTAATTGGTGGAAGTATGGGTGGAATGCAAGCATTGTGTTACTCTATTGAGTATCCTACCTTTGCTAATTGTGTTATAGCACTTGCAACCACGGCATACACTCGACCATGGGCGATTGCGTTAAATAAAATTGCTATTGAAGCCATACGACATGACCCTGCTTTTAAAAATGGAAAATACACCAAAGACGATTTGATTGCAACATCGCTTCCAGGACTTGCCATTGGAAGAATGGCAGGGCTTATTGCCTATGTAGGACCTAATTCATTAAACGAAAAATTTGGTCGAAACTATGTTGGAACAGACGGTTTATATGAACTTTTTGGACGTTTTGAAGTAGAGAGTTACTTAGAATACAATGCCTACAACTTTCCAAAAATATTTGACCCTTTGTCGTATTTATATATTTGTAAAACCATGAATATTTTCGATGCAGCAAGAGGAAGCGACAAGCTGCCCGACTCTTTAGCCAAAGTTAAAAATAAGTTGCATCTTATCTCTTTTTCAGATGATATTTTATTTTTTCCCAATGAAATGGAAGAGATACATAATATTATGCTTGAGTTAGGAAAAAAAGATTTAGTAACGTATAAAATGATACAAAGCCAACACGGACACGACTCATTTTTAATAGAAGTAGATAAATATAAAGATCACATTATAGAAATTTTAGAGGGAAAGTAATGAGTAAAAAAGAAAACAACAACGAAGAAACAAAAGTATTAAGTTTTGAAGAAAAAATAGAAAATGCCAAAAAACTTTTAGAAAAACTTATCGACCCACAAATTACTCTAAGTAATTCGGTGGATATTTATAAAAATGGTATGAATGAACTAAAAGAAGCCCAAGAACTGCTAGACAATGCAAAACTTGAATTTGAAGAATTAAAAAAGCCTTAAACACTTCAAAATAATTAAAAGAGGTGATAAATTAATATGTTAAAATCTATCACCTCTTTTTTTGTTTTGTATGCTTACCACGGCTAGTAGGAAAGATGATATAAAAGTGAAAATACGCTATAATTCCACAAAAAAAGGAGCAAAATGAACTGCATACAGCAACTTGAAACGCTACTTAAAACTGATGTTCTTTTGCAAGTCAATGAAGATATTGAAGAACTAGAACAAGAACTTCAAAAAAAGTCCAATAAAGCACTTAAAGAAGAACTTTTATATATGCAACAAGTCAAGCAATATTTTGATGAAGTCTTAGAAGATATACGACTAGGAAATCTAAAAAACAATGATGCCCAAGATATTTTAGAGAGTCTCGAAGAGATGAAAACAGAGAATGAAGATGATGTTTAAAGGAAACCTATGAATATTGATATGACCAAAATTGCCAATGTAATTTTGTATATGTTACACAAGCAAGTAAAAAATTTAAACGACAAAAAGTTACTTATACTGCTTTTTTTAATTGATTATGCCCACTTTAAGCATTGTGGTAAAAAGATATTTGGCGATGAATACATCAAACAAAATAGACACCCCGAAGGTAAAATCTTAAGTGAAATTTTTGACATTATTGCTAATGAAGAAGATTTAGACGAAGAAGATGCAAGATTGTATTTAATTCAAGAACTTTTAGACTATTTAGATATTGCAGTAGCTTCCAATGAAAAATTTATTGAACTTACTTTTCTTAAAATGGAAGAGGAATTTGATGAATCTTTATTTACTAAAGATGAGTTAAAAACCATTCAAAAAGTTATCAATGACCATCAAAATGCAACAGTAAGAAACATTGCCAACGAAACTTTTAAAATTGAACTTGTAAGAACAACTAATATTGGAGAAGTAATTATTTAATAATCACTTCTTCTTTTTCTGCTATTTTTCTATTTTTTAACACTAATTGGCATATCTTTAATGCCGGCATAAAAAACAATTATTTGTGCAGGTTCATCGGAATCATTTTTACCATAATGCCAAGTATCCACGAGTTCAACAATAGCATCACCCTCTTTCATTTCAAGTATTTCACCACTATCACTTACAACCGTTAGTTGCCCTTTAATTAAGATACCAGCATTAATAACAGGATGTTTATGCCAATCCAATTTCGAATGAGCAGGAATAATAATATTTAAAATAGTTATTTCAGGCTCTCCTTTAGGATACTCTTTTAATTTTGATTTATCCCAACTTTGAGTTGTTTTAATCATGGTTTCAACCACAAGCGTTTGCGTATCAGAAGCATACCCAAACTGATACAAACATAATAAAAAGAATAAAGTTATTCGCTTCATATGATTAAATCCTTAATTTTTTATTTAAACTATTTCTTTGCTTTTTTCTTAGAAGCTTTTGCCATTTTTGCTTTTGTCTTAGCTTTGGCTTTTGTTTTCTCTAAATTTATACCTTTTTTAGCATTAACCACCTGCTCTTTTATAGTATTGTCTTTAGAAAATGCCGTAGGAGTTGCATTTTTATTTTCATTTCCTCTTGCTGCTATCATATCCATTTTAGCACTTTTAACACTATTGTTATTTTGACTTTTCCTCATATTCTAACCTATTTTTATAATGGCATATTATATTGAAAACTTTGTAAGAAGCCGATTATTTTTTGTATTATTGTTAAATTGTGCATCATTGTTTTACTTTTGGCTTTGCATAACTTAAAAAAGATTTTTTGAACTTAGCGTGAACTGCTAGTATAAGTACCTGTTCCCAACAAAAAATTGGGAACAAAAGGTTTTTTTATATTTAAAGTTATAAAACTATTTTTTACTACAATGTTCTGCGTAAAACGCTCCAAATTTAAGTCCTGTTCCTGGTTTGTGGTTTTTAACTGAATAATTAGTAACTACAGGATTACAGCTATCAATCCATGAGTATAAATCATAAATTTTTACTGTTTTAAAGCCCATTTTTCTAAAAGTTTCAGCTTCAATAGATGCTCTTGCAGCACTATTACAGATAACTATTAGGTTTTGTTTAACAAAATTATCTTGAGCATCTAAAGCATGTAACGCTAATGCATTTTCAGGTGCTTGTCGTCCAATTCTAACTGTTCCTTTAATATGAGCTGCTGCCCACTCTTCCATTGTTCTAACATCAGCAACTAACCAATCTTTTGATTCAATTGCTGCTTTTACTTCAGCTTCAGTAGCATAATTGCCTTTTTTTGTAGCTTCTGCTTTTAATTGTTTTGTTAATGCATCGTAATCAACAAACTCATTTGCCAATAAATTACTAGCAACAAATGCTAAAGACATAAGCATAATTTTAAATTTCATAATATTCCCTTATATTGATATTAAAAAATAGTATACAAATACGTCTTAATTGAAGTTTAAACAGTATAAGAATTATTTATTATTCTAGACTTTCAAATAACTTATTGGTTTTATATCTTAACTTGAATATATTTTATTTTATGCAAATATTAATACAAATATTTCTTTGGTTTTTTGCATATAATTGAGTAAATAGGAGCTCTTTATAATCTTTATATTTAGAAAATATTCATTGAATGTAAACCTTTTTGTATTACATTGTGAAAAAATTATTCTTTTACGCCAATTCACATAAAAAATACTCAATCTTTATTTATAGTGCTTTGTAAATGCTACTATCTCTATAATAAAAGTAGTGTTTTATTATGGTTTTTATATATATTTTCACTTTTCATGAACTCATTATATCTTTTTCCGACCCAAGAGTCGGGGTATTAACCCTGTCTTAGAATAAACTATCAGTATTCATTCCCACTTAGAAGAATGGAAATGGCAAAAAAATTTTAATCCATGGTGATTTTTTTATTTAGATATTTTAATAGGAAGTGTAGATTTCTATTTATTTGATTTTGCATATGCATTCTCAAGTTCGACTTGAAAATGAGGGAGGTCTACCCTTAATTTAATGATATACTGTCTCTAAATTTTATTTAATGATTTTATCCAATTTAAAAATGTCATAATATTATTAAATCTAGGTTCATCTCTTTCATTTTTTTTTGCCATATCTTTAGTTTCATAATTTGTCCAATAATTATCAAACATATTTTTACCATCTTCTCCAAATCTTTGTCTAAACAATCCATTACCAGCCTTTAACGTCCCAATATCAACTGCTGAACCAATGTTTTTAGTATTGCCACTTCCAGGTCTATCAAGTGCAATTTTCCACTTTTCTTGAATAAAGAACTCAAAATCTTTCACAACGGACTGTATTTTTATAAAATTTTCGAGATTATATACATTTGTTTCATTAATTAAACATGAATCTATTACGGATCTATTCTCGCTTGTTAATTTTATTTTTTTTGAAAAAGATTCAAATTTCTTAACAATCTCATTCCATTTATCATCTGTATTTTCATTCATATAAGCAATAAGAAATTTTTTAAAAACAGTAGTTGGTTTAATACCTAATGAATCAAAATATTTTTCTATTTTTGATATATCAGTTCTTGAGTAAATTATCCCAAATACATAATGTTTATTATATTCATCATAAGGATATAGAGTATTTTTATTTGATTTTCTATTTCTAAAATATCCTGTAAATGCGCCAAGTGTCATACCATTAACTTTACTAGAAGTCATTCTATATGTGCTTTTTAAGTCAACTGCATATTTTTTACCAACAGAATCAATAAATGTTATATCAGGATAATAATTCTGATGTGGAGCTAATTTTAACTTCAAATTATTTCTTTGAGCAAATTCTAAAATTTTTGGAAAAATCATCAATTCTATAATTTTCGAAATAACTTTTGTATCGGTACTGATAGAATAAATATTTTTATAATAATCAATAAATCCTTTTACCGCCCAATCTGTACTATCTGGAATAGTTAATGCCTCTGTTAACTCTGGTATAAATTCATTAAATTTATCTTCAAAGCTTTTTTCATTATTTATCATTATTTGATGCCTTTTATTATGATTTTTAAACATAAATATATATATTAATCTAAAATGTTATATTCTCTAATTATTCCTAAATCTATTAATTTTAGATATTAATTCAGTTTTCTATATCTATTAACTATTATTTCCCGATAATTAAGACTTCCTTCAAATTTCCTTTTTTAGATAATACATATTGATAATCAGTCATTTCAATATGAACTTTTTTACCATATTTTTCTAAGATTTTTGATATTTCTTCTATTGTTGGAATTCCATCACATCTATAAGATATAACAATGATACTGTCTCTAAATTTCTTAACTAAATTTTCAAAACCTTGATGAATATTCCATTTATCTTCCCAGATATTATAGGTAGATTTTAATTTCTTATGTTTGGTGTTATAATCAATTGATTCTTGCCAATTATCATAATTTGTAAGTCCTTCTAAAAAATGATAAAAATCTCTATAATAAGTTAAACTCCCTTTTTGCGGAATATACGGTGTATCAAAATATACTAAATCAACTTCTAAATTTAATTCAAAAATATCTTTATTAAAAACTTTATTATTTTTATTATTATCAAAAACTGCCGAATTTATTTCTTTAATAAATTTATAAAAATGTTCTTCAAATGATTTATCCCAAGTTGTCTTGTTCCCAAAATTTCTTTTAACTTCAGAAGTTCTTACATATAAATTTTTTCTATGAAATAAGTTGTAAGGTCGTTTAGATATACAAGATTGATACAATGCCCATAAAAACATAACTTTCTTATTATCATTTTTTATTTGATTAATATTTTGAATAACAATGTCTAACCATTTATTTTCTTCATCTAAAAAATATATATTTTGAAAAGTATCTTGAATAAAAGAAGAGTATTTATAATTATTTTTTTTAATTATAATATCTTCGAATTCACTTTTAGTAATTTGTTCAGAATTGTTTTCAATAAGAGCTTTAGCAATATAATAATTAAACTTTAATATATCGTTGCAATAAACAGTTTTATTCATTTCTTTAGCAACATAAGCAATAGAACTAGTACCAGAAAAAGCATCTAGCATAGTCTCAAAATTAAGTTTTTCTAAATTATTTTTAATCCAATTTTGCAACTTGTATTTACTTCCTTGATATCTTGTTCTAGGAAATTTATGAGATTGAAATAAATTTAAATCAGATTTCATTACAGTTGTCATTTTATATTAAATCCTAGTTATTTATATCATATTTATTATATCTTTTTCTGTATTTTAATCTCTTAAATTATAGAAATACATATTAAATGAGAATAATAAGGCAGTAGATTTTAGCTTCAGATAAGGAAGAGAAAAAAATCAGCGATTGTGTATACACTAAATATGTGATTGAGTTGATCTTCTTATCTGACGCAGTATCAAGTTAAAAGATACTGTTTTATTTTATTCCCACTCAATTGTTGCTGGTGGTTTTGAGCTTATATCATACACTACTCGATTGATTCCATCAACCTCGTTAATAATCCGTCTTGAAATAGTTTCCAAAACATCATATGGGATATGTGCAAATGTGGCGGTCATACCATCGGTGGCTTCTACTATTCTTACGCATATGGTGTTGTCATATGTTCGGTTATCACCCATAACTCCTACTGATTTTACGTTTAATAAAACAGTGAAGGCTTGCCATGTTTTGTCGTAGAGTCCTGTTGAGTGCAGGATGTCTAGTAAAACAGTATCGGCTTTTCGTAAAAGTTCTAGGTCGGGTTTGTTTACATCTCCCATAATTCTAATAGCAAGTCCTGGTCCTGGGAATGGGTGTCTTCCTATCATTGCTTTTGGAAGTCCTAGCTCTAATCCTAACTCTCTTACTTCATCTTTAAAAATTTCTCGCAATGGCTCTATTAGTTCAAATTTCATCCAAGCTGGAAGTCCTCCAACATTGTGGTGCGACTTGATTGTTTTTGAAGGTCCTTTTACTGAAACAGATTCAATTACATCTGTGTAAAGTGTTCCTTGCGCTAAAAATTCAATCCCGTTGTGTTTTTTTGCTTCTTCATCAAAAACTCGAATAAAGACTTCTCCAATAATTTTTCGTTTTGTTTCAGGGTCGGTTACTCCTTCTAGTTTTGACAAAAACTGTTCACTTGCATCAACTGTAATTAAAGGAACTCCTCTTGAAGCAAAGATAGCTTGAACTTGTTCTTTTTCATTGGCTCGTAAAAGTCCATTGTCTACAAATACACAAATTACTTGCTCGCCTATGGCTTCGGCTAAAAGTGTTGCAACAACTGAACTGTCAACGCCTCCACTTACACCACAAAGCACTTTTTTATCTCCAACTTGGTCTTGGATTTTTTTAATTTGTTCTTTTGCGAAACTGCCCATATTCCATGTGCTTTCGCAACCACAAATATGTTTTGCAAAGTTTTTCAAAAGTTTGCTGCCTTGCTCTGAGTGGTACACTTCTGGGTGAAATTGAAACGCATAAATTCGTTTTTCTACATTTGCGATGGCCGCAAAGGGTGAATTTTCACTCGTACCAATTTTTTCAAAACCTTGTGGAATTTGTTCTACTTTATCACCATGGCTCATCCATACAATTTGTCCATCTTGAGTATCTTTGAAAATATCATTTTGTGTTTCAAAATTGAGTTTTGATTTTCCGTATTCATGATGACTTGCAGGTATAACTGAGCCACCAAAGTGTTGAGAAATAAGTTGCATTCCGTAGCAAATCCCTAAAATTGGTAAACCTAAGTCATATATTTTTGAGTCAGGATGGTAGGCATCTTTAGCATATACAGAAGCAGGACCTCCACTTAAAATAATACCTTTTGGTGTTTTAGCAAGTATATTTTCAATTTTTTCATTGTAAGGCACTATTTCGCTATACACACCACTTTCTCTTAGTTTTCGAGCGATTATTTGCGTATATTGACTTCCAAAATCTAAAACTATTATGGGAACATGTTTCATGTACTGTTTTCCTTTATTAACCTAAATATAAAGCAAATAATATCTAAAAAGGCGTTAATTTTTAATGAAAAGAAGAAAGAATAAAAGGGGAAAAAAGAAAAGAAGTTAAAAAATAGATATAAAAGTGCCGAAGCACTTTTATATATGTTTATCCAATATGATAAAATCCAAAGATTTCATATTGAACATACCAAACGGCAACGGATACAAAATATCCTATAACAATTGTCCATGCGTATTTCATGTGTGAACCAAAAGTATAAATACCATGTAGTTTACCCATAACCCCAACACCTGCTGCACTTCCAAAAGAGATCATTGATCCCCCAACTCCAGCGGTTAAAGTTACAAGCATCCATTGGTCAAGTCCCATGGCAGGATTTGCTTTTAACACAGCCGACATAACAGGAACGTTATCTACAATAGCAGAAAGGAACCCAACTGCAATATTAGACCATGTAGGCCCTAATACGTTCGGATCGTAAACAATTGAAGCCAATGCTAACCAACCAATAAAATACAACGCTCCCACTGCAGCTAAAATACCGAAGAAGAACATTAATGTATTATTTTCAATTTTTGCAATAGAACGAAATATATTGAAATGGTCTCGTCCGTATTTTCTTTTTAAAGAATACGCAAAAAGTTTAAGAAGTGCTAAACCAAACATCATTCCCCACATCGGAGGCAAGTTTAATACTTGGTGAGATATAACCGCACTTGCAATTGTAAATATTCCTAGTCCCATAACCACTTTTGCACCTTCATGCATTTTTGGTTGAACCTCTTTTGAAGCATCAAAATCAGGTACTGTTTTTGGTACAAATTGAGCCAATAAAACAGCGGTTACTAAATATCCTAAAATAGAAGCGGGGAACAGAAACATAAAGTCTGTAAATTCACCTTTTCCTGCTGTCCATGCCATTAGCGTTGTAATATCTCCAAATGGCGACCACGCACCCCCTGCATTGGCAGCAACTACAATATTAATTGCACCTGGAACTAAAAACTCTTTTTTCTCTCGTTCAATGGTAATTAATACGGTTGATAAAATTAAAGCCGTAGTTAAGTTGTCGGCAATTGGTGAAAGGAAAAATGCTAAAATACCTGTAAGCCAATAGAGTTTTCTATAGGTGTACCCTTTTGAAACAAGATTGTATTTTAGTCGGTCAAACACGCCCATATGAATCAACGATTCAATGTAGGTCATGGCAACAAATAAGAAGAAGAAAATTTCAGCAATTTCCAAAATCAAATGTTGTGCTTCTGCATGAACTAAGCTCATATTTAAGTCATTTAAAACATAATAAAATGCTACTAACATAAACATAAATGTTCCAATAAATAAAGCAGGTTTTGCTTTATCAATTGCATACTTCTCCTCAGCGGCTACAAAATAGTAACCAACAACAAAAACAAATAAACTGGCAAATCCTACCCAGGTCATTGTTATATCGGGTGCAACTTCATTAACTACGTTACTAGAGCCAAAGGCAGTAACACACATTACTAATAAAGTTATTAAAAGTTTAAACATCAATTCTCCTTAATAAAATGAGCTCCCAGCGAGCTTGTTCGCTTTATAGCGGACATCAAAATAGATTTTGCCGTAAGTAGCCTTAAATAAAGTAGTCTCCCTACGGGTTCTTTTAAGAATGTATCAATTTGTATCAAAGTGGCTTTTAAATCCTCTAAATTTCTCATTATTGCGACGTTTTCCCACATCAATAATCGTAAACTATTTTTGATTTCTTTATCTATTTCTTCATTTCTAATAAAATGTTTAATAGGGTGTGTGTAGTTTTGGACATCAATTAAAAAAGCTTGTTTCATACTCTCTTCAACAGCTATTTTAGAAAATACAATCCCTTCAAGTAAAGAGTTTGATGCCAAGCGATTGGCTCCATGAACTCCTGTACAAGCAGACTCACCAATAGCGTATAGGTTTTTCATATTTAAAACTTGTGCTTTTAAATTTGTTTCAATTCCACCCATAGAGTAGTGAAACGCTGGAGAAATTGGAACTTTTTCAAAAGGAAGCTCAAAACCTAACTCCTTTAAGTTGGCATAAATATTGGGAAAGCGTTTTTTAAACTCTTTCTTTTTAAAGTTTTCAAATGATAAAAAAATACCTTTTTTTGTTTTTTTAGCATAATCAAAAATAGCACGACTCACCACATCTCTAGGGGCCAGTTCTCCGTCTTTATGATAATCAAAAACAAAACGCTTATTGTCTTCATCTACAATATGAGCACCCTCACCTCTTAAGGCTTCACTTAAAAGAGGTTTTCGTGCAAAGGGTGTTCCTTTTACAACGGTGGGATGAAACTGCATCATCTCCATATCTTTAAGTGCCAACTTTTTTTCTAAACAAATACCTTGAAGCTCTCCAGCAATTGCCGTTGAGTTGGTATGGTATTTATAAATTGAGCCAATACCTCCACTAGCAATTATAGTATTGTGTGCATAAACTGCTTTTAATGTGGTTTCATCGCTAAAATATTGAGCTCCGTAACAGACTCCATTTTCTATAAGCAGATCACAAACAGCAGCATTGATTAAAATTTCATGTGGACACACTTGCAGTAAAAAAAGGTGCAACATTCGTCCAGTAGCATCGCCATCGGCGTGTAAAATTCGACTTCGGCAATGAGCTGCTTCTTTAGTAAATGCCAAGTTTCCTTCTGCATTTTTGTCAAATTTTAGTCCAGCTTCTATCAAACTGTCAATACAAGCACGGGAATTTTCACTTAAAATTCGAACCGCTTGTTCGTTGTTGTGATAGACACCAGCTGCAAGAGTATCGTGAATATGAGGTTCAATATCCTCTTTATCAACCGCAGTTGCAACGCCTCCTTGTGCATAAAAAGTATTGCACTCCCAAGGAGATTTTTTACACAATATTAATACTTTTTTATCTTTAGGTATTAACCTTGCTGCACTTAAGCCAGCAACTCCACTTCCGATTATTAAATAATCATAGATCATTTGGGTGCAATATGTTCTTGTTTTTGATCATCAACATATACTGGCGGCCCTTTATAACCGCATCCACTTAAAGAGATTAAAAAACTTGCTATAATACAGCTATGAAAAAAGTTAATGAGATTCTTACGCATTTGAAATATAATCCTGAGTTTAAAAAATTAAACACTCATACTACACTACAAAAACTAATAAACACCTTACCTTTAAAGTTAAAAAAAGGGGTGAAATTTGCTTATGTAAAAAAGGATATTCTCTACTTTGTTTTAACGCACCCTGTCTTTAAAATGGAGTTTACGCACAATAAAGATATTATTTGGTCATTGCTTAAAACGTTAGGTATTGCCAATATTTCTGATATTAATTTCTTTGTTACGAATGTTATAGAAAAAAAAGAAATTCCAGTAGAGCCTATACCTTTTTATGAGGAGCGTTCGTATGGTATTTTTGAAAACTTTATTGAAGACGCCCGTTTACACAAAAAAATAGAGAGCATTAGAAAACTTATTAAAAATACTTGATTTTCTTCTCTTCTTCTTTATAATTGGGGCAATACTCTTCCACAAAATCCCAAAATACTTTTGAATGATTCTTATGTTTTATATGAGCTAATTCATGAATTACAATATAATCTACACAACTAAAAGGTAATTTCATTAAATTGGTACTTAAGTTTATAATATTAGTAAAAGAACAACTTCCCCAACGACTTTTTGTTTTTCTAAATTTTAAAGCTGTAGGAAAAAGATTCATTTTTTGTGCATATTTTTCTACAATAACAGGAAGTATCTCTTGTGCTTTTTTCTTATAAAAAGCATCAATCATTTGTTCATCTATATCAAAATCTTCAAACAAACAAACCGTTCCTAAAAAATAAAACTCACTGTTTTTAAGTTGTTTAGCTTGAAGTTGTATAATATGTTTTTCAAGCCAAGGTTTTTTTTGCTCAACTAAAGCTTTTGCATCTTCTAAAGTGTAATACCAATGAGATTTTATTTGAACAGTTGAAGCGTCTAAAATTCGAATATAACAGCGTTTCATTTTTTTACTTTTTTCAAAGAGAACCGTTATGTTGCTGTTATTTATATTTACTTGAAACTTCAAAATCAACCTTAAGAATTATTTTGATAAAATCCTACCAAAATTTAACATAGGAAGCGCGTAAATGAAAATTGCAAAAAGAATGGAAATTTTATCTCCATCGGTTACTATGGCAATTACTGCATTAGGTCGGGAACTTAAAGCTCAAGGAAAAGATATTTTAAGTTTTAGTGCTGGAGAGCCAGATTTTGATACTCCTGATATTATTAAAGAAGCTGCAATTCAAGCCATTCAAGCAGGTCATACAAAATATACTGCAGTTGAGGGTATTACTGAAACCAAACAAGCAATTATTAATAAACTCAAAAAAGATCATGGATTAAATTATGCGTTAAATAATATTGTTATTAGCAACGGTGCGAAACACTCTTTATTTAATCTTTTTCAAGTATTAATTGAAAATGGCGATGAAGTAATTATTCCAGCGCCTTATTGGGTAACCTACCCTGAGCAAGTTAAATATTCAGACGGTGTTCCTGTGTTTATTGATACCGATGATTCTACAAATTTTAAAATTACACCAGAGCAATTAAAAGCAGCTATTACGCCTAAAACAAAAATATTGTTACTTAATTCCCCTTCAAATCCAACGGGAGGAGTGTATAGCAAAGAAGAACTAGAAGCACTCGGAGAAGTTTTAAAAGGTTCAGATATTATTGTATTATCAGATGAAATGTATGAAAAAATTATCTACGATGGAAAGAAATTTATCTCAACTGCACAAATCAGTGAAGATATGTACAAAAGAACCGTTACTATTAATGGATTAAGCAAATCGGTTGCTATGACAGGTTGGCGTTTTGGCTATGTAGCAACCCCAAATGTTCCTTTAGTAAAAGCTATGATTAATCTTCAAGGACAAGTAACTTCAAATATTAACTCTATTACACAACACGCTTCAATCTTAGCACTTGAAGGCAAAGCCGACAAAGAAATTGAGATGATGCGAGTCGAATTTGAAAAAAGAAGAGACGTTGCTGTTGAACAAATTAATGCTATTAAAGGGCTTTCTTGTGTAAAACCTGACGGTGCTTTTTATCTTTTTATAAATATTAAACAACTCACCGACGACTCTATGAAATTTTGTTCAGACCTCTTAGAAAAAGATGGGGTTGCAGTAGTTCCAGGTCTTGCTTTTGGAGTGGAGGGTTATTTTAGATTCTCTTTTGCAACCGATTTAACAAGCATTGAAAAAGGAATTGCCCGAATTAAAAAATTTGTTGAGCAAAACTACTAAGCACTTATGTCTTTATTTACAAAACAAAAAAAAGCAACACTCGTTTCTACAAGTGTTGCTGCTTTTTTAACTGTAGGTAAACTAGCACTTGGGATTGCTAGTGGTTCAGTAGCTGTTTTAGCTTCTGCTGTAGATTCTGTTTTAGATATGTTTGTCTCTATTTTTAACTACTTTGCTATTACTAACTCTGAAAAACCTGCCGATGAACACTTTAATTATGGTCGTGGAAAAATAGAAGCCTTAGCTTCTGTTATTGAAGGTACCATTATTTCAATTTCTGGGCTTTTTTTACTCTACCAAGCCTTTAAAAAATTTATTAATGGCGAAATTTCCACTTATTTAGAACTTTCATTAATTGTAATGGTTATCTCTTTATGCATTACCATTGTATTGGTGATATATTTAAACCGCATAGCTAAAGAAACCAACAGTATGGTAGTAAAAGCCGATGCCTTACACTATAAAACAGATGTCTATTCAAATGTGGCAGTACTTGTCTCTTTAACTTTAGTGCATCTAACCAATTACGAAATCTTCGATGTAATTGTAGGAGCTGGAATTTCCTTCTATATTATTTATTCAGCCTATGAACTAATAAAAGAAGGCGTTTTAGTCTTACTCGATAAAGCTTTAGATGAAGAGTTGGTTGAAAAAATAAGAGCGTTATTACTCTGTGAAAAAGAGACCAATGCCTACCATTTATTAAAAACACGAGAAGCTGGGCATCAAACCTTTGTAGATGTGCATTTAGTATTTGATTGTTTAATTACTCTCATGGCAGCACATAATGTTGCCCATAGAATTGAAGATAAAATTAAAGAACTTGACCATAAACGAGAGTGGATAATTACCATTCATATGGATCCCTACGACGATTTAGAAATAGATAAGGAAGAGAAATGAAAAGAGCTATTTTAATTTTTTTAGTGTTAGTTGTATCTGCATTTTCACAAGTAGATTTTAGTAAGGCCAATTTGTATAAAGCAGACATTAACTCACAAACTGCTTTCTTAATGCAACAAAAAGGGGCTATTTTAATAGATGTACGAACCAAAGAAGAGTTTAAATTTTCTCGTCCTAAAGGAGCCATTAATATTCCTGTGTTTAATGAAAAATTTGGACAACGCGTTTTTAATGAAAATTTTGTAGAACAAATTGATTATGCTCTTAAAGGCAATCACGATAAAGAAGTAATTTTAATATGCAGAAGTGGTTCACGAACAAAATTAGCTGCAAATTTACTGGCAAATGATGGCTTTTCAAATGTCTATAATATTAAAGAAGGTTTTACATACGACTGGATTAAAACAGACTTACCTGTGGAGAAATAATATGAATTTAACAAATAAAACTATTTTAATTACAGGTGCTAATGGTGGTGTGGGAAGTGAGCTTTTAGACTATGCTTTAAAACATGATGCGTTAAATATCTATTGTACAGCTCGAAACACAAATGATTTATTGCCTTTAAGCAAAAAACATTCCCATGTTAAAATATTTGAACTTGATATTACCAATAAAAAATCAATAAAAACATTAGTAAATAGCATTGGAAACATAGATATTTTAATCAATAATGCAGGAGTAAACAGTAACAAAAGAGTATGTGAAGATACAACAATTGATTTTGAAGTCAATCTTTTAGGCACACTTAATATGTGTCAAGCATTTAAAGGGAAAATTAATGAAGGCGGCTCTTTAGTAAATATTACTTCTTTTTTAGCTTTAGTAAATCTTCCTATCATGGGATTGTACTGTGCTTCTAAAAGTGCATTACACTCTTTAACACAAGCTTTTAGAGCAGAATTAGCATCTCAAAATATTTTGGTACAAGAAGTTTTGCCAGGACCTATTGATACAAGAATGACACAAGGTCAGCAGATGCCTAAAGCAACACCACAAGCCATTGTTGAAGCTATTTTTGAAGGGATTCAAAGCAAAGCAGATGAGATTTTTCCCGATGATTTTTCTAAAATAATGTACCAACAACTTCTAGAAAACCCTAAAAAAGTAGAAAAAGAGTTTGCACAAAGCGTGCAAGGTTAACTTTTATAAAAAAGGTTAAAGGGTATTTTTATACCCTTTAACACTCGTGTAAAGATAAAAAAACGATTGCACCGTAAAAAAATAAAACATATTGGTTAATCCAATATAAACAAATACTACATCGGCTACAAAAAAACAAACAAATGCATATCCTCTAATTTTTGGCGTATGACTTGAAAGTAAAAAACTTCCTAAAATGGCTAAAAATGAAGCAATTAAATCTACCCACAACACCGTAAAATCTATTGTTGTTACAAAAGGCAAAATTTTAAAATAAATTATTATGGTAAGAAATGACAAGACTGATGCCATAAGCGTAATATCTCGTTTTTTATTTTCACTATGTTTGTAAATTCCAATAATAGCCGTAAGAAAAAAAAGTACCATTTGAATAATAATAGGCACTTTCCCATTTAAAGTAAAAAATAGAAGCAACGCCATATTGGACGTAAAAAAACTAATAAATCCATAATAAAGTGGTTTAGTATTATTTTTTGTGCTGGTTGCCATTAAATATGCACCTAAAATAGAAAAAATTGCGCCAAAGGCTTCTAAAAATACCATATATTTTCCCATAATTTTTTTACGAGTTTATCTTATTTGGTGTTAGTAAGTGTTTAGTTCTATCTTACCTTGAGTAAATTTTGAACTCTTTCATAGATTATTATCATTTTGTTTTGTTTAAAGATTTTATTGTCCTATTTCTAATCATTTAAAAGATATAATATTATTTATGATTTATCTTTGACTCTAAGGTAAACTAATTTTAAGGAGAATGTTGTGTCAATCAAAAATAGGCTAACGGCGTTAGCGAGTTTTTTAATAGTAGGATTACTTGTTGTTGGATTTTTAGCATGGCAAAGTGCTAGTTCTTGGTCTAAAAATATGCATAATATTGGTGAAGTTAGAGTTCCAGGACTTTTACACTTAGCCGGTCTTAATACAGAAAGAATGACTATCCGTTCTCAAACATTTGAAGTGCTTACCCTTGCTTCTAATTATAATGCACAAGATCGTTTTGAAAATATTAAAAAACAACGTGCAAAAAGCTGGAGTATTATAGAAGAAAATTGGACTCAGTTTGAAGCACTTCCTAGAGCATCAGAGCGAGGACGAGCTGCGGTTAAAGATTTGGGTGAGCAATATAATCACTGGAGAAAAAGCTATATAAACCTCGATGATTTGTTAGCAAAGCTTCAAGCAAATAAAGATCCTGAAACACAAGATGCCTTAATGGCAGAGTTTATAAAAGCTATTGATGTAATGATTCCAATTTCAAATGTTTTTGGAGCTTCTATGGTTGAACGAATTGAAACAAACGTAGAAAATACTCAAACCATGATTAAAGATGCTACATCAACGGCTGATTACACTGAAATAACTACTATTATTGTGGTATCCCTTATTGTTTTAATAGGTGGAATATTTACTTTTATTAGTATTACTTTTATATTAAGTGCTTTACGTAAAGTATCTGAGGGCTTAAACGGATTTTTTGCATTCATAAATAGAGAGTCAACAAAAACAAGTGTTATTGATTTAAATAGCGATGATGAGTTTGGTCAAATGGCAAAAATGATTAATATTAATATTCATAAATCAGAAGATAATATTAAGCACGATGACGAATTTGTACAAGATGTTGCACGATTTGCAAGTGATCTTGGTGATGGAAATCTATTGGCAAAAATTGAGAAAGATACACATACTCCAAGTTTACATGAACTTAAAATTATTTTAACAAAAATGCAATACGATTTAGAACACTCAATTGCTAGAAGTGTGCCTGTATTATTAGATGTTTTAGAAAAGTACAAAAATCACGATTTTAGAGCAAGATTCCCAGACCCTTATGCAAAAGTTTCTGTAATGGTTAATGAATTAGGTGAAGTTATTTGTGAACTGTTAAAAGAGTCATTAGATGTTGGAAAAACACTTGAATCTTCTTCAAATAATTTAATCAATAATGTTGGTATTTTAAATGTAAGTACCAATGAAGCAGCAGCTTCACTAGAAGAGACAGCAGCTGCATTAGAAGAGATTACATCAACTGTAATTAGTAATGCACAAAATGTAACGCAAATGTCTACATACTCTCATGAAGTAAGCAACAGTGCTAAAAAAGGTCAAGAGCTTGCTAGAAATACAAGCAATGCAATGGATGATATTACAGAGCAAGTTAATCAAATTAATGATGCAATTAGTGTAATTGACCAAATTGCGTTTCAAACAAATATTCTTAGCTTAAATGCAGCCGTTGAAGCTGCAACTGCAGGTGAAGCTGGAAAAGGGTTTGCCGTTGTTGCTGCAGAGGTGCGAAACCTAGCTTCAAGAAGTGCAGAAGCTGCTAAAGAGATTAAAGCATTAGTTGAACACGCTACTTCTAAAGCAAATCATGGAAAATCTATTAGTGATGAAATGATTACAGGATATGAAGAGCTTCTAGGAAGTATTAATAAAACTATTCAAACTATTGGTGAAATTGCTCAAGCTTCAAAAGAGCAAGAAGCAGGTATTTCTCAGATTAACGATGCCGTTACAGGACTAGATCAACAAACACAACAAAATGCAGCTATAGCTAACCAAACTCGTGATATTGCAATGGATACAGACACTATTGCTAAAAATATTGTAGAAGATGTTATGCAAAAAAGATTTAGGAAAAGATGCTGTTCTAGAAAAACATTCAAAAGAAAGCACACAAAAGAAATCTACTTCAACTTCTCCGAGTAAATTTGAACCTAAAAAACAAGAAACTAAAAAATATGAGCCAAAAAAAGAAGTTAAACTTGATTCAAAAAAAGTAGCTTCTAAAACATTTGAATCTAATCAAAAAGACGATGAGTGGGAAAGCTTTTAAATAAAAGTCTTTTTTAGGACTTTTCTCACAAAAGAATAAATATACAAGGAACTGTTCCTTGTATATTTTAGAGTATATTTACTACAATATCTTCTACAAAAAGGAACCCATTATGAAATCATTAAGCCTAGTTTTAAGTGCTGTAATTCTCTTTTTATTAACAGGTTGTTCTTCAAAACAAGAAAGCACAAAAACACTTTATCAAAACGAAAAAGCAATGCATCAAAAATTTGGTGCAAGTAAAGCCGAAAGTGAATTAGATAAAGAGATAGAAAAACTAAAATAATGCCAAAAGATATAGACTCATATTAAATTTGGAAGCTGTACATAAATCTAAACTACTATTACTGTTTAGTGGCTGTTATTATTTTAAAATAAACCTTTTTTTAGCCTCTTCTTTTCCATTAATAATAATATATAGATAATGAGCCCCTTTATAGTGTTTTCTTGTACTCATTTCTTTAAAAGCGTGTTCTTTTTTTAAAAATTTAATATTGGTTTTAATCTCATGTTGAGAGAGCATAAATACTTTTTTATTATGTTTTCCACTGGCTTTTAAATAATCAATAGCATATTCAACTCGAAGATTGCCTATTGCATTTTGAGACATTATTTCAAAAGAAAAATTCAACGCTTCACCAATGATTACCTCTTCATCAGAACTAAACTCTTTTATTACAATATTATTATTTGTTTCATATTTAAAAAGCTTCAGTGCTTCTTTATTTCCTTCTTTTAAAAGTGTTCTAGCCCCATGTTTACAAATCCAATCTAAACTTTTAGACATTCCCAAATTGCAAGCAATAAATGCAATAACCAAAGCAGGATTATCTTTAGAAATATCGTTCAAATTATTTGCCACACTCTTTTGCACATATTTGCTCTCATCATTTTTAAGTATTTCAATAATTTCAAAAACCAAAGAAGGTTCTTTCTTAAATTTTAACAAAGCAACCGCCCAAGGAAGTCTAGGACGGCTCCCCTCTGAAGAAAGTCGGCGTAAATGTTCATTTGAAGAGTGTGCCCAAAGTTTCATTTGTTTTAAAGTTTGTGTTTCATATTTTAAAATAAACTGCCTAATTGCAAACTCACTACTGGAATAAACTGTAAATACTTCCAAAGCCTTCATAGAATTTTCAAAATCTTCTAATCCAAACACTTCGACAAAGTCTTGAAAAAACATCGCTTCAAAAGAGGAAAAATATTGTGAAGTGGGTTTTAATACTTCAAGCTGTTCTTTATAAGGTATGGGGATATATTTATGAAGTTGCAAAGCAATGTGTCGCATTCGAGCTTTGAGTTCTAGTTTTTGCCAAGAGGCATCAAAGATTGCATTTATAAAAGCTTCTTCATTGAAGCTTTTATAATTTTGTTTTATTTTATTTGCTACAGATTTAATATAATTTTTTGTATATACATTTTTTAGTTGTTCAGCCACTGCTATTCCAAACTTTTTATTAATTTTTTTGCTTAACAACTAATTTCAAAAAATTATCCATACTGATACGGCTTTATTCCAAATTCACCCAATACTGAATAAATATGGTCAAAAATATCTGATTGAATATTTTCATAATCAGCCCACAGCGTTGTAGATGTGAAACAGTATATTTCTAAAGGCATTCCGTATTCATCTGGAGCTAATTGCCTCACCATTATGGTCATCTTTTGATTTAAGTTTGGATGATTTTTCAAATATGTTAATAAGTAAGCTCTTAATGTTCCAATATTAGTCAGC
>Ga0265294_10001561_pt1 | contig 30854 bp, 26 predicted proteins | sample MunlanPumphouse3_FD_192504 | JGI IMG/M metagenome (GOLD analysis project Ga0265294, IMG submission 192504) | Groundwater microbial communities from a municipal landfill in Southern Ontario, Canada - Pumphouse #3 | ecosystem: Environmental > Aquatic > Deep subsurface > Groundwater | place...
TCTTCATCACCTCAGGGCAATAATAGCACAATCTAAATTATTGATACAAATAGTTCAAAAAATCGAATTTAGTTTAGAGATATTTGATGATGGGATGTAAAAACACATAAAAAAGGTTTTCACTCAATTTTTTTTTAAAAAAAGCTTGATACACGAGCATCAAACCTTTGTTTGCAAAATGGCGGAGAAATGGGGATTCGAACCCCAGCTGGGCGTACACCCACTATCAGTTTTCGAAACTGACCCCTTCAACCGCTTGGGTATTTCTCCATAAAGCGAGAGTATTATACCATAATCACATATTAGGCTATAGATAAAATAGCAAAAAAAGTAAGCGATTGTTGATTGTGGCACACTGACAAATAAATCTACTTTGTGTATAATAATAAAAGTATATATGTTAGGAAAAAACGATGTTTTTAATTGAGCAATTGCACTGGAATCTAATATTTATTGGTGGCGGACTCCTCCTCGTCTTCGCCACTTTTCTCATCTTTTATATTTTTGAAGAAAGAAATGAAGCCAAATCATTAAAACTTGTGCAGACAAAAAGCGCGTCAATTCGCGTATTCATGCTTGATTTAATCAATAACACTGTTTTATGTTTTTCAAGAAGTGAGATTCGTGAAAAGACACTCGGCGGGATTGATATTTTTTATAAACAATTTCATCCATCTGAACGCGAAAGAATTAATCAATGGTTTTATGATTTGCTTGCCGAAAAACCAGATACCCCCTCGTATCTTGAGGCCGACATAATTAATGAAGGGAAAAAACAAGCGTATTTTCTTTTGCTTCAAACATATAAAGTCGATCGCGCACAAAAACGCATCTATCTTGAAAGTACAAGGTTACGTTCGATTCATCCGCGTGTACGCCCCCGCAAACATCGGAAATTTCCAACGATGATTACCACCGAACCACGCATGCGAGCTTACTTCGAGCGTAATAAAGGTAAATTGCGTGGTACAACAACAATCATTCGTTTTTATAAACTAAATTTTCATCAATCATCAACATTACCGCTTGAGCACCATTTGGCTGTTGTTTTACAAGATAAGTTAATTGGTTTTCTTGGTAATGGTCGTTATCTACTCGCGTATAGTGATTTAGAAATCGCTTTATTTGATGTCAAAAGTATCGGAAGGACTTTCGCCTTACAAATTGCTCGGACGATTGCTGAGGAAATGGCGGCTTATCTTGATATTAATGGCTTAAAAGATAACTACTCATTTTCACTGGGAATCGCCGAGAACAACCAACCGCTCGCTACTTATGAATCAACGGTTGAAGCGGCGCGTGCCGCTGCAATAATAGCGGAAGAAAGCAAGAAGAAGATTGCTTTTTACGAAAACAATTCGAATACAACACCATCGGAAAACAAGGTTTTTTCGCACGAACTTGAACGTCTAATTAAAGAGCGGAAAGTCAATGTATCTTATCGCCCAATCATCGATGTCACGCGCGCGGAACCAATGGGCTATTTTACTTATCTTGAGCCATTTGACTCAGTATTTAACAATTTACGCGAATTACGGGAATATGCATATAAAACAGACCAACACAAGGAATTGTTTTCTTTATTAGCTAAAAAAGCAATTCCACGTTTCTTCTCACAGCGCGATGGCGAGCATCTACGCTTATTCTTCCCTGTCTCGCTTATCGATGACTTTGCCATCAATAAAATGTTAGGGCGGATTAACCATAGTAAAGACATTAAGTTGGTTTTAATTTTATCGGAAGAAGAACTAAGTTTTTCACTTGATGATCTCAATAGTCTTAGTGATAAGTTAAGTTCTTATCAACAACTTGGTTATGAAATTGGCCTTGCGATTCATGATGTGGACTTGACGTTACCATCAGCAATTTATAGTCAATTTAATTATTTCATTATTAGTAATTCGATGGTCTCGCGCCTTAAAAACGATGAACGGCAAAGAATGCAATTGAGTTCCGTTTTGGAAAAACTGATAAGATTTAATCAACCAATTGTTTTGAGTGATTTAGAGAACTGGTCATCAATTGAATTAGTAATTCAAATGGGTATTAACCTCGTGAGCGCAGAAGAAATTAGTTCACGAAATGAAATGGTGATACCTGTCGACAAAAAGAAAATCAACCGGCTTACAAGTTTTGCCGAATAATAAGAGGAATTAACAATGTCAGAACAAATTAAAAATCAGGCAATTACCGCTCGCGATGTTGACTTTGCTCAGTGGTATACCGACGTCTGCCGCAAGGCTGAATTGATGGATTATTCATCGGTCAAAGGCTTTATTATTTATCGTCCTTATGGTTATGCTATTTGGGAGCAAATTCAAACTTATTTAGATCGTAGATTTAAAGAAACGGGTCATGAAAATGTCTATATGCCTTTAGTAATTCCGACATCCCTTTTTCAAAAAGAAAAAGATCATGTTCAAGGTTTTGCCCCGGAAACACTTATTGCCACGATTGGTGGTAATAAAGAAATTGATGATCCGCTAATTATTCGCCCAACAAGTGAAGTATTATTTTGTGAACATTTTGCCAAAATAATTACTTCATATCGTGATTTACCAAAATTATATAATCAATGGTGTTCCGTTGTACGTTGGGAAAAAACCACGCGTCCTTTTTTACGTGGTTCGGAATTTCTTTGGCAAGAAGGACATACGATGCATCGCACGGAAGTCGAAGCCCGGCATGAAGCTTTACAAATATTGGAAATATATAAAGACATGGGGCACGAACTTTTGGCAATACCTTTTGTTACAGGCTTAAAGACCGAAAAAGAAAAATTTGCTGGTGCGGTTAACACATACACAGTTGAAGCATTAATGCATGATGGAAAAGCCTTGCAAAGCGGCACTACTCATTATTTTGGTACGGGATTTGCCGAAGCTTTTAATATATCGTTCCAAGATAAAGACAATACAGTCAAACATCCCCATCAATCATCTTGGGGTGTATCGACGCGGCTTATTGGCGCGATTATTATGGTCCATGGGGATGATAACGGCTTAGTTTTACCGCCCCATGTCGCACCAATTCAAGTGGTGATTGTGCCAATTCAATCGCAAAAAGAAGGTGTGCTTGCTAAAGCCGAAGAGTATCGAAAACGCCTATTAGCCCTTGGCTTACGCGTAAAACTCGATGATAGCGATGCTAGTCCGGGTTGGAAGTTTGCCGAGTATGAGATGAAAGGTGTACCTTTACGAATTGAAATTGGTCCACGTGATTTAGCAAAAGGCGTTCTCACTTTAGCGCGTCGGGTCGATGGGCAAAAAATCGTTATCGCTGATTTAGATTTAGAAGCCGCGATTTCCAATTCGTTAGAAGATATTCATCAACTAATGTATCAAAAAGCATATCAATTCTTTACTACGCATATGAGCGAAGCAAAGACGCTGACGCAAATTGAGCAAGCTTTAAACGAGACTACAGGCTATGTCAAAATGATGTGGTGTGGTAATCAAACTTGTATGGATAAGATTAAAGATCAATATCAAGCGACAGCGCGCTGCCTACCATTTGAGCAGATTCCATTTGACGATCATTGCCCAGTTTGTGGAGAACATGCTGAGCACGTTGCTTACGTTGCCCGCGCATATTAAAATAGTTGCTAAGCCGGGTGTCAAACCCGGCTTTTATTTAAATTAAAGTTATTGAAGGCATCAAATATTTTGTGCTATGATTAGTAGCACATTGGAGTAGTACCCAAGTTGGTGAAGGGGCTTCCCTGCTAAGGAAGTAGGCCGGGTAACTGGCGCCAGAGTTCGAGTCTCTGCTACTCCGCCATTAGGAAGAAACAGGTTTGATACGAAAGTGTCAGACCTTTTTTATTTTAATAGGAGCTTTTTCTCACTTTACTGAGTTGATTTTAATATGAAAAGTCACTGAAAATCAGGAATAAATTACATAAGTGAATAGGTACTTACAAGATTTGAAGTAAACTTTACACGATTATGATATACAAACTAATTTCCGCTACGAATATTTCAATAATAATTGGAATAAAGTATTTATAATAATTGGAATATAAAGTTTATCGAACATGCTGAAGTGCCTTTCTTTAAAAAAACCTTCATTTTTGATGATACTTACAAACACTAAACTTTGTTATCAAAGAACGGGTGAAATTTATGCTATTGCATTAGGATTTCTTAAAAATTAGTATTTTAAGTTTGTGCATAGCCATACGTTCCTCTCTTTTCTTGTTCAACTTTTTGTTCGCACGCCTTTTGCTACACAACTTTTCTGTCAGATACATTATGTATAACTAATCATCAGTGCTTTTGGTATAATATCTATCGAAGATTTATCGGCATAGATTTATATATAAGTTATTCAGTTTTATGAAGTAAAATATGTTGTTGAAATAGAAAGAGGATATAAACAAAATGGAACAAACAAAATTGAGAAACTTCGTTAGTGATAATGAACAAATTCTTTGGGAGGGCAAACCCAATAAAAAGTGTTTTATCTTAGAGAGTATTTTTAATCCGCTACTACCATTTGCGGTTGTTTGGTTGATAATTGATTTATCATTTATGGGCATCGCTGCAGGAAGTGGATTTGATGGATTTCCACAATTTGTTTGGTTTTTCTTCTTAATTCATTTAATGCCCGTATGGCTATATCTATTTGGAGTTTTATTTACTTCATTACGGTTAAAAAGAATCGAATATGTTATCACCGACCGCGGTGTTTATATTTCTCACGGTTTGTTTTCCTATTCATATGATATGAAACCCTTCACGCTTTTAAGCACAATCTCTATTTATCGCGGCATTTTTGATCAACGATTAAAAGTTGGTGATGTGGTCTTCGCGGCCGCTATAAATGAACAAATTTCCACCACGCGGCGGAATTATTCAAACAATAAATTTAGTATTCGTAATATTCCCGATTTTGAAGCAGTTTATAAATTAGTAAAAAATCTGCAAACCGATATTCATGCCGATACGATGTATCCAAATGCGTTACGCCCAGATAAAAACGAAGGATATAAAACGAAATATAATGGTCATGAAGAATAGTCTTCTCGGGTTCTTAATTCTAAAAAAAGATAAATATTAATTGTAAAATAAGCAAATTTGCGAATAATAGCATTTTAAAATAATTAAAATATAATTTGCCATAGGTGCAGTTATTCTTTACTATGGAATTGTCAAACAATTATATGCATCATAGAAATCTAAGAAACATAGGGGGTTTTTTGTAATGGTTTCAAATGTTTGTCCAAACTGCGGGGCGATACTTTCGCCGACTGACAAAGTTTGCCCTAAATGCGGTAAAGAGGTAGTAAAAAATGCGCCTGACTTGCGTCCGTATATGGCGCGCAGTAAAAGAGAACGCCAAATTATTGAAAATAAGATTCGTTATAAACATCCATATGCGATATATTCCTTCTATATAGGAGAAGGTATCATGACCCTGTTAGCTTTAATCTTTGGGTCGGTGCCTGACATAATTGATGATCCGACAATTAATCTTGTTGTAATCTTAATTCTTGTTGTGCTTTTTGTTGGTTTGATGATTTCGCACATTTTATATTTTCGGCGGAAACTTAGCACTGATTTAGGAATCAAATATAAATAAAAGTTTTAATTATTATTTAAAATCGGGTATTTGAAACAATCAATATTAATGGCAGTTTTTGCTATGTTGTTTGCAATTACTTTTTTCTTTATGCGCTTTTATTAGTCCATTTTTATTTAGCAATCATGCAAAAATCGGAAATTCGATATATCTATACCGATTAATATGATAAAATTAATGACAAGTTAGGATAAAAACATGATTGAAAGAACACAAATTTACGCTCTCAATGCTAATCCAAAATTAGCCGCTGCAATTGCGCGTAAACTCAACATCCCTGTTGGAAATTGTGAGGTTCGTTATTTTGCTGATGGTGAATGTCTCGCCCGTCCGCTTGACAATGTTCGTGGTAAAGAGGTTTATGTAATCCAATCGACCGCTCATCCTGGTTCACAAAATCTGATGGAGTTATTAATTTTTTTAGATGCGCTCAAGCGCGCAGATGTTAAAACGATTAATTGTGTGATTCCATATTTTGGTTATGCCCGGCAAGACCGTATTGCGCAGCCTGGTGAACCAATTACAGCAAAACTTGTTGCCGATTGTTTACAAGTAGCAGGCGCTGATCGCATTATCACAATCGATTTACACACGCCACAGATTCAAGGATTTTTTAACATTCCAGTCAACACTCTTTCTGTGATTCCGACATTTGCATCAGAAATAAAAAAATATATGGATAGAAGCCATATCTTAGGTAAAGAGATTGTTGTTGTTTCACCCGATCACGGTTCTGCCAATCGCGCACGCGACTTGGCGACAAACATTTTAGACTCGACTATCGCAATTATTGACAAACGGCGGCCAGAGCCTAATCAAGCTGAAGTACTATATCTAATCGGTGAAGTGAAGGGAAAACATGCAATTATTATCGACGATATTATTGATACCGGTGGCACGGTTGTTGCGGCCTCAAACGCCTTGAAAAAGGCTGGCGCGATTTCGGTATCAGTTGCCGCAACCCATGGCATATTTTCACTTGATGCCCTCAAGCGTATTGAAGAAATTGGTTTATCAGCACTTTTTGTGACTAATTCAATCGAACGCGAATATCAACCACAATGGAACTCAACCGTATATATTGTTGATATTTCAGATTTATTGGTCGAGATTATTGATCATATCGCGCGGGGTTTACCAATTGATGAAAGACTATTAAGTTACTATTAATTTTTGTAGATCGAGGAGTAATTTATGATAGAAATTCGCGAAGTAAAGACTAAAAGGCTATTGAAAAAGTTTGTAAACTTTCCAATCAAACTTTATAAAAACTGCCCCTATTTCACCCCCTATATTTATGAAGAAGAAATCAATAATTTAACACCGGGGAAAAATCCTGCACAAAAGTATTGTGATTTTAAATTATTTCTTGCTTATAAAAACGGAAAAATCGTTGGGCGAATTTGCGCAATATTGAATCATTATAGTAACAACAAATATAATCAAAAACGCATTCGCTTTAATCGAATTGACATGATTGATGATATTGAAGTTACGCGCGCTTTAATCAAAGCCGTTGAGGGTTTTGGTCAAGAAAAAGGCATGAATGAGATTGCCGGCCCGCTTGGGTATAGTGACCAAGATAAAGAAGGTTTATTGACCTTTGGTTTTGAACAACACAATATGTTTGTGACGTTTTATCATTACCCGTATTATTACGAACATCTCAAACAACTCGGGTTTATTGATGACGCCACTTGGCGTGAATATCGCATTCGTATCCCGGAATCAAACGATATTGAAAAACTAGAAAAAATCGCTAATTTCGTCGCGAATAAATTTGAGTTTCATATCGTGCGCATTAGTAAAAAACGGCAACTCAAGCCCTATGTTCTTCAAGTATTATCTCTGATGAATGTCGCATATAAAGATTTATATGGCTATGTGCCGATTTCGGAAAAGGAAATGGAATATTTAGCGGCCCAATACGTGCCGCTATTAAATCTTGATTACACAGTGATTATCGCTGACAAAAACGAAAAAGTTATCGCTTTTGGTTTGATGATTCCTTCGCCCGCTTTTGCTTTAAAGAAAAGCAAAGGAAAACTATATCCACTTGGGTGGATACGTTTCTTAAGAGCGCTTAAAAAAGGAAAAGTTCTTGATATGCTCCTCGTTGCGGTTGAACCAGAGTTACAAAATACGGGTGTCATGTCGATGATCTTTGCGGAATCAATCCGCAGTGCTAATCGTAATGGCATCAAATATGCGGAAACAGGTCCAGAATTACTTGATAACACGAAGGTCCAGTCGCTTTGGAAAAACCTTGATCATGAACATCATAAAACCCGCGTCTGCATGGTGAAAAAAATTGAGGAAAATTAGCCATGAAAAAGAAAAAACCCGCGACATTAGTTAAACTCCGTCATCGGTTTTTTACATGGTTTGCCAACTGGTTTATCTTTCGCCCCTTTTGGCGACCTTTTATTCATTATCGACCAGCCTTGTCGCATGTAGAAGCGCGCAAGTTAATTAAAGGTGGGCCATATTTAATTGTCAGTAATCATGTCACGGCATTAGATCCGGTCCTTTTAACTGCGACGCTTAGAACGCCCGTTTATTTTGTTGCTAGCGAAGTTATTTTTTCAATGGGTTTTGTATCTAAATTATTACAACACACGTTTTCTCCAATTCCAAAATCAAAATCGATGCCAGATATTTCAACCGTTGTCTCGATGTTAAAAATATCAAAAGAAGGCGGAAATGTTGGTGTTTTTGTTGAAGGAAATGTCTCTTATACTGGTGGGCTCGCGGCGATGCCAGAATCAATTGGAAAAATTGTTAAAATGATGAAACGCCCACTTCTAATATTTAATTTTCATTATTTGTATTTGAGTTCGCCCCGTTGGGCGGCAAAAAGACGCCGCGGTCAAGCTTATGGGGCGGTGAAACGCATTATCGCACCGGAAGAATATGAAAACCTTCAGATCGAAGAAATTAATCAACTGATTTTTAAAGAAATTGATGCAAATGTTTATCATGAGCCACCACGCGCTTTTAAAACCCGACATATGGCGGAACATCTCCATCGATTAGTTTTTATGTGTCCAAAATGCGGTAGCGTCGGTTCGATGCACGGTCATGATGATTTGGTTTGTTCCCACTGTGGATTTCATGCTGTATTTGATCAGTATGGCTATTTGACTTCACCAGAATTTGGCAAACAAACATTAATTGAAGTAGACAAGAAAATGAAACTGGATTACGAAAAATTTCTTACTAAAAATCCAAATTATGTATTAAAGCTCTCCGGTCGTTTAGTGATGATTTTAAAGAAAACACGTAAGCGGCCCGGCCAATGTGATTTAGCATTGGATGAAAGTGGCTTGACGTTTACAATGACTAATCGCAAGCAGCGGGGCAATAGTGAACATTTTGATCTTGAGCAAGTCATGGCTTTTGCGATTCAAGGAAAGCGACGTTTCTTATTTTATATTCGCGGACAATACACGCGCATGGTAGAATTTGATGACGATATTAGCCCATACCAAGTTTTATTAACAATGCAAATTCTTAAACAGCGTGATAATTTCAAAAAAGGAGTAACTAGTTATGAACTCGTTTCTAACGATCCTCGCCAATATCTCGGACTTTAGTGTCTATTGGAGTGGCATCATTGATTTTGCTATTATTGGCCTATTAGTTTTGTTGTCCAACACTTTAAGACGGAAGGTGCCATTTTTACGTAAGTACGTGATACCTACATCCATTATCGCGGGGTTCCTTGGCTTGGGCATTAAATATTTACTCGCCAATAATCTTTGGCAAGTTACACTTGGCGATCCATCAAAAACCTTGCTGAGCAATGAGTTCATGGGTGTTATTGCTTATCACGCATTAGCAATTGGTTTTATTGGTAGCGGTCTACGTGATACTTCTAACGACAAGAAAAAAGGGGATAAAGCCGGTAGCACAATTAAAACTGGCTTATCTATCGTATCTAATTATTTGATTCAGGCTGTTTTAGGTTTAATTATTACCGTTACCATGGCGGCAATCTTGACTAACTCAGATATCGCTCTTGGTGCCCATAGTGGTGTTTTACTAGCACTTGGGTTTGGACAGGGACCAGGTCAAGCGGGCAATACGGGCTTTATTTTTGACTCTAATCTTATTAATGCGGGTTTATTAGAAACTGGTGGCGATTTGTTTCATAGTTTTGGTTTGACAATTTCGGCTTTAGGCTTTCTTGCCGCGTGTATCCCCGGCATTATTTATATGAACTATCTTGTAAGAAAAAAGCTTATTGTAAGAGCAAAGGACGCCGATTCAGTTAAGTTCGAAACCGGTTCAATTGAATCTCCAGATGAAATTCCAATGACAGAATCAGTTGACAAATTAACCGTCCAAATTAGTTTTGTGTTGCTGACATATTTCCTCGCTTGGGCATTAATGTTTGGCGTTGATCAACTTGGTGGAGCTTTTTTACCAAGCGGAGTTTGGGCAACCGTTTCGAGTCTCATGTGGGGCTTTAACTTTATTTTTGCGATTTTAATGGCGATGCTTGTTAAACAAGTTATTAAACTTTTACGGAAGAAAAAAATCATGACACGGAAATATACCAATGACTTTATGTTAAGTCGGATTTCCGGAACAGCTTTTGATGTGATGATAGTTGCAGCATTAACTTCAATTGACGTGAAAATATTTACGGATATTGGTTTGGTAGCAACATTATTATTACTTGGAACAGTCGGCGGAATCGTGACCTTCTTGCTAGTTAACTGGCAAGCAAAGAAATGGTTTCCAACTTACCGTTACGAAGCATTCTTTGCTTTATATGGAACTTTAACAGGCACTAATTCTACTGGTATTGGATTATTGAGAGAAATTGATCCGAATTTTGAAACACCGGCGGCAAATAATCTTGTTAATGGTGCAGTAGCAGCAGTTATTCTCGGTGGACCGCTACTTGTTGCGGTTGGTTTTGTCCCACGAGGTGGATGGTGGATTTATGGCACAATTATCGGATTATTCATTATCTTCGTTTTATATATGCTTTTAGGAAACTTTTATAATCGTCGACTGATTGAAAAATCAAAACTTGAAAAAGAGAAGTCGCAATCTTCAGCTCAAAACTAAAAACGTTTTATGTTTTTGCTACTTATTAGTTTTTTCTCTTTTACAATAATAGTATGCTAGTAGAAAAGAATTTTTCGCTTCAAATTATAGAAAAATATCGCAAGACTCAATTTAATTTGCGACTTTTGCTAATTGCCTTATTTTTATTATTTATTTCTGGCATAATCATGTTCATTAATTTGGCAAATTATGATAACCGGCATTGGCTATATATTATTGCTGGGGTTTATTCGACTATTATTACTTTCTTTTTTTTGTATTTTTTACTAGCAGTTTTGAAGCCAATAAATCAATATATAAAGTTTTTAAACTCCTCCACTCAACTGCGTGAAGTTGAACTTCATAATGTAAAAGTAGCAAGTGAATTGACGACGATATTCGAAATTCAGTTTATAACTATTGAGGGAGAAATAAATAAGGACACCGTCAAACTATATTTGGATCCAAACTTGAAAAATAGTTTAGCAATTTTTCCAGAAATGAAGTTTTTCGTAAAAAACCAACAAATAGTTGCCTATGTTGAAAATGTAGAGGCACAAGATGCATAATATCTTATCTATCAAGCGGATTAGCAACTTTATGCATTATTATGGAATGCTTATTTTAGTTTCTGTTATTGCGCTTTTTGCGACATGGTATTGGATGGTTAATGCCCTCCAAACCTTGCAAATGCATAGTGCTTCCGCTTGGATGGAAATTGAACAAAAAGTCGCAGCCAGTATTTATGATAATGGAAGCGATGAAATAGCTTTACTCTGGAATGCGTCTAACTATACCGAAGAAGTTACGCTTCATCGGGCAGATGGGACGACTGTCCAAGTTACTGTGGCGGCGCGTTCGTTTACAAGTGTGGTCATTTAGGAAAAAAATAATTTAAAAGGGTGTCATGTATTACAACACCCTTTTTTAAATTTATTTGCAAAAGCGCGGTAAAATTTTAAAATAGGCTTAAATTGCAACAAAATCGATTCTTTGTTCAACCCAAGCAATAAAGCTATCTTCGTTGCTAAAAAGGCTATGTCCACTATCATAAGAAATTACATAGAGAGGTTCACCTAATTCGTAAATGGCAAAGATAGGTAGCTCAACTCCATTCTCACCAATTGGTAAACCAAAATCATAAAGTAAATCATCATCAGCAACAACTTCATAAAAAGGTAAATGTTTTTCATTCATATAGTCCATGATGACAGAATGAAAAATTGTCGAGCAAGCACAAAACTCGCCATAAACCGCGAGCATAAAAGAATCGTTATCATCATATGCGGCTTTTGTCTCAATTTGTTGATCTTGGTAACCACTTGGTACTACAAATTCAATATTCGCTACAAGTTGAACTTGATGAAGACTGCTAGTGCCTTGACAACTAGCAACGAATAAATTTCCAAGGATTAATAGTGGTATTAAAAAGCGATTTTTTATCATCAAAATAACCTCATAAAACATACTATAACAAATAATTAAAACATTGACGAAAAATATGATAATATTTGCTAAAAATTTCACTTGTTAAACAGTGAAAAAATAGCTGATTTTTCTAATATTTTAAAATAAAGAAAAACATAGATTACAAGAAGCATTTTTGCTACAAAAATATTTCAAAAAAACCGATTAAAATAAAATGATATTTTTTTTACTTGCAAAAGCAAAAAAAAGACTCTATATTTTTATTGCTATCTCATAACCGCTTGGGGGTATGAAATAGACAAAATAGATGAGCGCCTGCTCAAGCTTAGAAAGACGGGGGTGCAGTTATGGAAAAAAACGATGTAATCATCGAGTTAACGCATGTCAGCAAAGAGTATGATGGCACGACGGTAGTCGATGATTTTAATTTATATGTAAATAAGGGTGAGTTTGTTACTTTTCTCGGGCCATCGGGTTGCGGAAAGACAACAACACTAAGAATGATTGCCGGTTTTGAATTACCAACAGCGGGCGATATTTTACTTAATGGCGAAGATATTACTAATTTGCCACCTTATAAACGGCCGATTAATACTGTTTTTCAACGGTATGCACTTTTTCCACATCTTGATGTCTATGATAACGTAGCCTTTGGCTTAAAACTAAAAAAAGTACCAGTTGAAATGAGCCCGGGCAAAACCAAAATGGTCAAACTAAGTGAAAAAGAAATTGATGATAAAGTAACTAGAGCTTTAAAACTCGTTGATTTGGAAGCCTTTGAAGATCGCGATGTAACAACGCTGTCTGGCGGTCAACAACAACGGGTGGCAATTGCCCGCGCGCTTGTTAATGAGCCACAGATTCTTTTGCTTGATGAACCATTAGGTGCTTTAGATTTAAAAATGCGTAAAGAGATGCAACTTGAATTAAAGGAAATGCATCGCAAACTCGGCATTACTTTTATCTATGTCACGCATGATCAAGAAGAAGCTTTAACAATGTCGGATACGATTGTCGTCATGCGCGATGGTAAAATTCAACAAATTGGCTCACCGACACAAATCTATAATGAACCGAAAAATGCCTATGTTGCAAATTTCATCGGCGAATCAAATATTTATAACGCGACAATGATCGGCAATAAAAAAGTGCGATTTTTAAATTCGACTTGGGAATGTGTTGATGATTATCCACGTAATGAAAAGGTCGATGTTGTGATTCGTCCAGAAGATATCGTTGTTGGTCCCAAAGATGCCGGTCAAGTTAATGCCAAAATTATTCATAAGATTTTCAAAGGCATTCATTATGAGTATTTAGCGAGTGTGGGGAAAAACGAAGTAACAATTCAAACAACAATTGACCATCCGATTAATGAAGAAATGTCATTAAAAATCATACCGGATAATATTCACATTATGAAAAAAGAATTTACTGTGAATATCTATGATGATGCATGGATTAATAAGAAAAACCAAGTGATGATTGATGACACAGCTTTTGACTGCGATGTCACACAATTAATCAAGGATTCACATCTTGATGAAGAAGGCTATCTTGTTGATAGTCGTGGTGTGCGTTACGACTTAAATGATGTTGATGTCGTGGCAGAAGTACCTTTCGAAGCAATTGAAATTATTGATAATCCAGATGATGGCATAATTAATGGCCACGTGATTCAAAGCATCTATATCGGTGATCACTATCAAATCATTGTACGAACGGAAAATGAAGAAGATTTTGTTATTGATACGCCGTATTTGTGGAATGATGATGATTTTGTGAGTTTAAAAATAACTCCTAAACAAATTGCACTGCGCGTTAAAGGGGAACTTAAGCCTTATGAAGTTTAGGTTTCAACGCAAGTATTTGGCGCTTCCATACTTAGCGTTTTTACTTCTATTTGTTGTTTTACCAATTATTTTAATTGTTTACTATGCCTTTAGCGATAGCACGGGACGTTTGAGCATATGGCCATTACAAAATTTCTTTTCCGACACCGATAAATTAGAGGTGTTAGTAATATCGCTTATTTTTGGTTTTATTAATACGGTTTTATGTCTTTTAATTGGCTATCCAGTTTCAATGCTTTTGGCAAATAAGAAATACAATAAAAATATTGTGCTTGTGATGCTTTTTATCATGCCGATGTGGATTAACTTTGTGATTCGTACATGGGCGACGCGCGACTTATTAGCATGGATGAATTTGTCCGGTGGCAAGTATCCGGAATTAGCAACGATTATTGGTTTGGTTTACAACTATTTACCATTTGCCATCATGCCTTTATACACAACGATGCTTAAAATGGATAAAAGTCAAATTGAAGCGGCGAGTGACTTAGGAGCGAATCCCGTTCAGGTGTTTTTCAAAGTGATTATTCCAATGACTAAACCCGGTGTGCTGTCTGCCACGACGATGGTGTTTATGCCGACAATCTCTTCTTATGTAATCGCCGATATTCTCGGTGAAGGAAAAGTAACATTGTTTGGTAAATACATCGAACTTTACTACAAATCAGATTGGAATAACGGTTCTTTCCTTGCGTTAATTATGCTTGTTTTAATCGGAGTTACATCGTTAGTTAGTCGTAAATTTACCCGTGAAGATAACACACAGGTCCGGAGTTCAATATGGTAAAGAAACATCGTGGACTTGCGCAAATCATCATCGGACGCGCATTCATTTTATTCGTATTATTACTGATGTATGCACCAATTATTGTATTAATGATTTTCTCGTTTACTGAATCAACAAACGTTGGTACATGGGAAGGCTTTAGCCTCCAACTCTACGTTGACTTATTCAAAAACAAGGAAATTATGCAGGCGTTATTCAATACCTTAATGGTCGCTCTCACGAGTGGTGTGGTTGCGACAATACTTGGAACATTAGGGGCAATTGGTACGTTTTATATGTCACGTAAGGGCAAAAAAATTATGGAAGGGATGACACAAATCCCAATAATTAATGCCGAAGTTGTGATTGCCATCTCACTTGCCGTATTAATCGTTGCGGTTGGTGCAAAGTTTAACTTCCTGACTTTATTACTTGGACACGTTGTCTTAACTGTGGCGTTTGTGTATTTGTCGGTAAAACCAAAGCTCATGCAAATGGACCCAAGTATTTATGAAGCTGCGCTCGATTTGGGTGCAACCCCATCACATGCGATGCGCCGCGTTATTTTTCCAGAAATTCTCCCCGGAATTATTTCCGGATTTATGCTCTCAGTCACGTTATCGCTTGATGATTACATTATTACCGCGTTCTTACGCGACAATTCATTTGAAACAATCTCAACCTACGTTCAAGGTGTGATTGCGAAGAGTTCAATACCACCAGCTTTACGAGCACTTACGACAGTTATCTTCTTGATTGCCCTGCTGGTTTTATTCGTCAATAACTGGAAACAAAAACAAGAAGAAAAAATGAAAGTATTTCATACGAAGGGAAAGGTAACAAATCAATGAAAAAAATCTTAACAATCGGTTTACTCGCATTATTAGTTGGCGTAAACGCGCTCCCCGCGAGTGCTGCGCTTCAAGCTTCCGCAGCCGGAGAAGTAAAAACACTACGAATCTATAACTGGTCGGATTATATTTACGAACCAGAAGAAGAGGATGAAGCGCCATCAATCATCGACCAATTCATTGCTAAAAAGCGTGCAGAAGGTGTCACTGTTGAAGTTGTCTATGATACTTACGCGACGAATGAAGACATGTATAACATTATGAAGCTTGGTAAAGCATCGTATGATCTTATCGCTCCAAGTGATTACATGATTCAAAAAATGGCCGCTGAGAATATGCTTGAGGAGTTTGATTATGACCCACTCACGCAAACTTATCCAGATATTCCAAACTATTCAACCTATGCCTCACCATACCTAAAGGATGTTTATGATGACATCAATGTTTCACAATACGCTGTTGGTTATATGTGGGGCACCTTAGGAATTGTTTATAACCCGAACATCGATGATGGTCTTGGTGGAACAACAACTGATGACCAGATGCTTGAAGACTTGAAAAGTTGGGCTGCCCTTTGGGATCCCAAATATAAAGGTAAAGTCTCAATTAAAGATTCAATGCGGGATACCTATCTTATTGGGTTAATTCATGTACATACCGAAGAAATCGAAAATTTGCAGGCGCAATATGCAGCTGAAACAATTTCCAAAGAGCAATTTAAAGCGGGAATGGCTACTTTACTAAACGACACATCGCCAGAAACAATTGAAAAAGTATCTATCGCCTTAAAAGAGTTAAAAGAAAATATTTATGGTCTAGAAGTCGATAGCGGTAAAAACGACATCGTGACTGGTAAAATTATGATGAACACCGCGTGGAGTGGTGATGCCGTCTATGCGATGGACATCGCTGAGGAAGAAGAAGGCGTTGAACTTTATTATTCGATTCCAGAAGAGGGAGCGAACATTTGGTTTGATGGTTGGGTAATGCCTAAAGGTGCGGACAAAGAATTAGCCGCGGAATTTTTAGATTTTGTTTCTAACCCAGAAATCGCCGCGCTTAACATGAATTATATTGGCTATACTTCATTTATTGCCGGACAAGATATTTTAAGTCTTGTTCATGATTGGTATGACGCAGAAGATGGGGGCGTAACTGTTGATTTATCGTACTTCTTTGCAGGCACGATTACTGAAGACCCGCTCGATCCATTGACTTCACCGCTTATTACAACAGATTTAATTGGTCGGCAGTTCACCGCCCAATATCCAACAGAAGATGAAATCACCCGTTGTGTGATTATGCAGAATTTTGATCAAGAGACAAATAATCAAATCGTTGAAATGTGGGCAGATTTTAAAGCAAGTCGGATGAGCACATGGATGATTGTTGTGATTGTTGTTCTTGGTGTGGGTCTAGGAGCCCTTGTGGCGTTTCAAATCGTCCGTCGGCAAAAAAGCCAAAGACATGCGCGCAAACGTGTCGCACACAAGTAAATATTTATCGTAGCAACAAAAGAGGGATTAACTTCCCTCTTTTTTTATACTAAAATGAACCCAGGAGCATTTTGCCATGGATAATACAAAAAAACGTACGTTAGGGTTTAAAACTTTTTTCTTATTATGGGTGATTGGTTTAGCTGGTCAACTATGCTGGAATCTAGAAAATGCTTGGTTCAATACTTTTGTTTACGCGAAGATTGGTCCTTATTCCTATATTGTTAACTGGATGGTCGCTGTATCGGCAATTGTGACCACTATTTCGACCTTTCTATTTGGGACGATGAGTGATCGTCTCGGAAAACGGAAACCATTTGTCAGTATTGGTTATATTATTTGGGGTATTTTTACGATTGTTTTTGGATTAACAGGTTTTATTAATCAAACGACAATGTTACCCGTAATGGTTGCCACTATCGTCGTTATTGCAGATGCAATTATGTCATTTTTTGGCTCAATGGGAAATGATTCTGGTTTTAATGCATGGACCGCAGATTTGATTAATGATAAAAACAAAGGGGCAATTGGCACGGCGTTAGCAATCCAACCCGTTTTAGGAACAATTATTGGTACTTTAATTGGTGGCATGCTGATTCAGTACTTTGATTATATGGCCTTCTTTGCGATTATGGGCGGCTTTGTTATTCTTGTTGGTGTTTTATCATTATTCTTATTAAAAGACGTTCCAACGCTTCAAGCGAGTAAACGCGGCCATTTTTGGCAACAATTCGCAGAATCGTTTAACTTCAAGAAATTCTTTAAACTAAAAGAGTTAGTTCTTGTTAATGTTATTGCCGCGATTTATTTTATTGGCTTTAATGTTTATTTTGTTCACATTGGTAATTTGTTTATTTATAACTATGGATTTACACCAGGTGACGCTGGCATCATTCAAGGGATTGGTCTTATTGTTGCCATTTTATTCACGATTCCAAGTAGTAAGGCAATTAATAATAAAAAAAGTCCAATCGTTGTTTTAATCGCCTTAATTACGACAATTATTGGGCTTATCTACCTCGGACTAATTGTTGAACTTAAAGATCCAACCAATCTTTTTAGTTTAATAAATATTCCTTTACTGATTGGCATCATTGCGGTTGGTACTGGTTATATTTTAATTATGCAAACATTAATCGTTTGGAATAAATCACTATACCCAACGAACAGCAAAGGGCAATTTGAAGGTTTGCGGGTAATTTTCTTTGTGCTAATACCGATGGTAATCGGGACATCAATTTCTGAGCCGATTATTCGCAATTTTGGTTTTGCCACACAAATTGAAGTTGCTGATGGCGTTACCATTTCAGGCTTTGCTCCAAGTGAAGTTTTATTCTATTTTGCTTCTGCTATTATGGTGCTTGCCTTAATCCCACTACATTTTCTCACTAAAATGTATCGTGGACGCATTAGACGGGAAGCGATTTTTTCAGAAATTAATGAAAGAAATAGCGAACATGAGATAAGTTTTAGCACGCCAACACCAATTTTTAATAAAAATAAACAACATATTAATTTCGGATATGCAAAAGATATGATTTTTGAATTTGAACCGCAAAAAGTTCAACGCCCCCTGCGGTTAAAAGAATGGGATTTTTATCAAATTCAACATGGCCAATATGTTGTTCAACTGACGATTGGACACATTTCGTTCGCGCAAAACGTCGCGATTAATCTCATTGATTTAGCAGAACAAGTCACCCATTCATCGGGCATGATTAAGTTATTAAAGGGGCGGAGTATGAAGATGCCGATAAATCCGGCGCTCGATAATGAAGTTCATTATGTTGATAAAAAGAAAAATGTTGATTTACATTATGTGACAGTTGGAACTGATCGGCACTTATATGGTTCAATTATTTCGGATAAAGGCGTTAAGTTCAGCATTGATGTGCATTTAAAACGGCAGCAAAAGCACGATGCACTCGTTATTAATACGCCATTTGATAATTCGTTCTATCACTTCTATCTTAATTACAAACTCTCAAATATGGTGGCAAGTGGCACTTTTTCAATGGGAGAGTTGACATTTGATTTTGATCCAAAAAAAGATTTTGGTTTACTTGATTGGGGGCGGGGAGTTTGGCCATATCACGAAGTGTGGTATTGGGGACAAGTAAACGATTACTTGCCTGATGGCCGGATGATTGGTTTAAATCTTGGTTATGGATTTGGTAATTTAAGCGCGTCGAGTGAAAATATGTTATTTATTGATGGCATCGGCTATAAATTAGGACAACTTGCAATTGAAAATGATGTTACGAAGGATTTTTTAGCTGATTGGGTAATTAAATCAGCAGATGGAAAAATTAACTTGGTAATGAAAACCACCTATGACCGCTTTAGTGATATTGACTTTAAATTAATTTATATGAAATGTCATCAAGTTTATGGCCGCTACTATGGAACAATAATGCTTGATGATGGTCAAGTAATCGAACTAACCGGACAGCAAGGTTTCTTTGAGCGTTCCCATAACAAATGGTAAATAACATGAAAAAAGTCAAAATAGCCATCATTGGTGGCGGGGCAAGTGGATTATTTCTTGCTCAAGATTTAAAACGAAACATGCCGGAAACTGAAGTCACTATATTTGAAGCCAGTGAAAAACTAGGGCGCAAAATTGATGCAAGCGGTAATGGGCGTGGAAATCTCACAAATGTTTTTGTAGCACCAGATAAATACAATAATCCACAATTTGTTAAAAATATTCTAGAACGTTTTACTGCTGCAGACTTTTTAGTTTATGCGCAACAATTAGGATTACAAACAAAAATTGACGAGGAGGGCCGTGTTTATCCGCTTGGTGATAATGGTAAAATTTGGCGGACAATTCTTGTTGAAGAAAATCGCCAGCAAGCGGTCGACATATTATTAAACACTCCGGTTAAGACGATTAACAAAACAAAAAGAAATACTTACATTATTAATCATCAAGAATTCGACTTTCTCGTGCTCGCACTCGGATCAAAAGCTGGTCCAAACTATAAATTTAAAATGCAAGATAACACGCAAATCTTTCTTGACTTAAATGTTAAAGTTCGACAATCATATCCAACATTGAGTTCACTAGGAGTATATGAAAATCTAAAGATAATCGATGGTCAACGGGTAAAAGCGACTGTTAACTTGTTTATTAATGGCAATAAACAGTTTGGGACGAAAGGTGAAGTTTTATTTCGCCCGCGTGCTTTAAGTGGTATTGCCGTTTTTGAGTGCTCATCGTATTTAACTTGGGAGTACCGAAAACAAAGTAAAATCAGCGCCGATATTGTTCTAGATTTACTTAATGAATACTCATTAGATGATTTGACAAAAGAATTGCAAAACCGGCTTGATTTACAAAAAGAAGGGCGTTTCACCGGTATTCTTGACGGATTTTTTACACCGGAGATTAACCACTATATTTTGACACAAACCGATAATGTTACGGCGGAATCAATTGCCGACACGATTAAAAATTTGAGGTTCTCTATCGATTTAAGCTATGTCCCTAACAACAATCAAGTTGAATCAGGCGGTGTTGATCTTTTAGAAGTGGATCAATTAACGCTATCATCAAAAAACGACGATCATCTATTCTTTATCGGAGAAGCCCTTGATATAGATGGTTACTGCGGCGGATACAATTTACATTTTGCCTGGGCATCAGCTTTTTATGTGAGTGAAATATTGCAGAAGAGGCTTCAAAATTACGAGTAATTAAGATTGAAAATTCACAGTTTCTCCTTTATACTAGGTAGCGCGATAAACGGTTCCTTAGCCAAGTGGTAAGGCAATTGACTGCAACTCAGTGATCACCGGTTCAAATCCGGTAGGAACCTCCAAAAACAGTTTTAATTAGTTCTAGAAAAAGGGCTAATTACACATATTTATGCCCACATTGGGCATTTTTTTGTGTAATAAGAACATGTCACAAGTATTTTAATTATAAAAACCACCACACACAGGCAAAAATAATAAAAAAACCTAAATCATACTTTAAAAAAGGTAAAATTACTTTAGCGATATTTCCATTGATTATATTACTTATAAGGTTTTTATCAATTTAGTAATTTTCTACCAGTTAAAAGTTTTTATTCTTAAAATACGCCTCTATAAGGTTAATAGAAGTTCCGTTTTTAAAATTAATTTTCAGAATTGAATTTTTTTTACTAATAAAAAATCTATTACTTACCGCACTTTTTTTACATATTTAATAATAAATAAACCAAAAATATAGCGCAATTTTTAACGTTTTTGTATAAAAACCGAGCAAATAGGTAAAAGTTTACCGATAGATGATGTATAATATTTTTATAAAGGAGATTTACTATGAAAGCAAATGGAAAAGTCATTGTTGTAACCGGTGGTGGCAATGGAATCGGCCGCGCTGTTGTGCTTAATCTATTACATCGTGGAGCAATTGTTGCCGCCGCTGATATCAGTGAAGCTGGACTAGAAGAAACAAAAAAAATAGCGCGTGATTTTGCTGATAAGCTGAGTTTACACGTTGTTGATCTAGCTAAAAAAGAACAAGTAGAAAAACTTCTTAAAGATGTGCAAGAAACACATAAAGCTGTTGATGGTTTCATTAATGTTGCCGGTGTAATTCAGCCATTTATTAAAGTTAACGATCTTAGTTATGAAAAAATAGAGTGGGTGATGAATATTAACTTTTATGGAACACTTTATATGGTGAAGTCATTTCTACCCGCATTGCTTAAACGCGAAGAAGCGCATATTGTTAACGTTTCAAGTATGGGCGGATTTGTTCCAGTTCCTGGTCAAACAATTTATGGAGCCTCAAAAGCGGCGGTGAAACTCTTAACTGAAGGACTCCATTCCGAATTACAGGGAACAAATGTTCATGTCACAGTTGTATTTCCGGGTGGTGTCGCCACTGATATTAGCAAAAATTCGGGCGCGGACAACCGCAAACAAAATAGTGACGATCAATCTAAAAAGCAAAGCAAAATGAAATTATTAACTCCTGAACAATGTGCCGAGATTATTGTCCGTGGCATGGAGAAGAATAAATATCGTGTTGTCGCTGGAAAAGATGCCAAGATGCTTGATAAATTATCACGGATGGCACCAAAAAAAGCTGCTAATATCATTGCAAAAAAACTTGCGAGTATTCTTGATTAGTTTCATTCAAATATCAAAATACTAATTTATATTGCCAATTATTCACTTGATTAATTGGCAATATTTTTTTGTTTTTAAAATAGTTTCATAAAAAAAATCACAATTATGGAAAAAACACGCGCTTATAAGTATAAATTGCTTGAAAAGTTTGGCTTTCAGTTATATATTGTATAAGCAAATATGCGCCGATAGCTCAACTGGATAGAGTACCAGACTACGAATCTGGGGGTTGCGAGTTCGATTCTTGCTCGGCGCGCCATTTGTCCGGGATGTAGCGCAGTTTGGTAGCGCATCTGGTTTGGGACCAGAGGGTCGCAGGTTCGAATCCTGTCATCCCGACCATGTTTGCTTCAGCTAGTTCACACTGGCTTTTTGTTAGAGGAATTGATTAACAGCACATTCTTCTAAACGTCGAAGCGCCTGAAGCGCATTCTTGGGGCCATAGTTCAGTTGGGAGAACGCCTGCTTTGCAAGCAGGAGGTCAGGGGTTCGAGCCCCCTTGGCTCCACCAGATTATCATGGCTGCGTAGCTCAGCTGGCTAGAGCGTCCGGTTCATACCCGGCAGGTCGACGGTTCAAATCCGCCCGCAGCTACCATGAAGAAAAATTGTTGCTGTTTAGACAGCGACTTTTTTTAAAGAATATCCAGTACGCAAGAAATTTACTACGCAACAAAGTGAATATATTGTATTATATTCATACGTGTGGACCCTTAGCTCAATGGTTAGAGCTACCGGCTCATAACCGGTTGGTTTCGGGTTCAAGTCCTGAAGGGTCCACCATGAATTTGGAAGCATACCCAAGTGGTTGAAGGGGTCGGTCTTGAAAACCGATAGGGGGTGTGAGCCCTGCTAGAGTTCGAATCTCTATGCTTCCGCCAGGCTAAAATAAAACCGCTCATAAAGAGCGGTTTTTTTAATATCTTATTAGCAGCGATTAGTCGATTTCAGGTCCGCCTGGATGGTATTCGCGTTTACCTAATGCCAGATTGAAGTTATATAGAACACCTTTATTATCGGCAACGAAATCAAATGTTGCTAAATTGGTTTCTGCGGAATTTTCTTCCTCGGCTTGTTCTTTAATATACCATTGTAAGAATTCAGCACTCATATGATCTTTTTCCGCATGCGCTAGTTCGAGAATGTCTTCAATCGAACGTGAGACATAACGTTCATGGTCAACGGTAATGGCAAATGCATCACGTAAGGTTTTAAATTCGGCATCGGGTTTTTCGATTGTAAATAATTCAACCGGGGCTCCCCGATGAATAAGATATTTACGGAATCCCCATGCGTGATCTTCCTCTTCCTTGGCTTGAACTGTGAAGAAATTAGCAAAGCCAGAGAGGCCTTGTTCTTCAAAATAATTAGCCATGGCTAGATAAAGATAAGCACTGTAAAGTTCTTTATTAATTTGTTCATTCATGGCTTTTGCAACTTTTTTGTTTAACATAATTTTTTTCTCCTTTTTTTTAGAAAGATTTTTCTTTCAATATCATTATATCAATAATATTCTTTAATGAAAAAATAATGCTCATATCGCGTAATAATTACTCCGTGTTATAATGGGCGCATGAAAATAATTGGCACATTTATTGATGATCAATACCCAAATATCGGTCATGACCATTTGCGAGTCAGCGCGCGGGCAATTGTGATCAATGATTTAAATCAAATTGCACTAACACACATCCAAGCTGACGATCATTTTGGCCATCGTGATTACTATGAATTACCCGGTGGCGGTGTTCATCCGAATGAGAGTATTTATCGCGCAGTTCAAAGAGAAATCATTGAAGAACTCGGATTTGAGACTCGTTTAGTCGCAGAAATCGGTGAAGTCCATGATTTTTATAACTTAATTAAACAAGAAAATCGTTCTCTTTATTTTATTCTTAAATGTGCAAATTTCTGTGGTAATAATCTTCAACCACGGGAATCAAGGCTAATCAAAGAAATCATTTGGGTCACACTAAAAGATGCGCTTACGCTATATGAAAACATGCAAGATGAACTTGTGGGTCGGTTAGTTAAACAACGCGAACTACCGGTATTACGCGAAGCCCTATTAGTGCTCAAGGAAAAAACTGAACAAGAGAATATATCACATTAAAAATATAATTTTTATCACTTGTGAGGCAAATAAACTCTAAATATTTCGTTATTTAAAAATACTTATCCAAAAAGCAAGTTTTTCTTTGACTTTTGAATGGTATTTAAATACAATATTTAAACGATGGCGAATATGGTGAAGTGGTTAACACACCTGGCTGTGAACCAGGCACGCGTGGGTTCAATTCCCACTATTCGCCCCATATTGGCACAATAGGTTTGATAGAAATATCAGGCCTTTTTTGTTGCAATAAATTACAAAAAACAGATAAAACTGACTAAATATGTACTTTATACCTGTTTTTGCTCTATATGTTTACTCAAAAAGAGTGGTCTAGATCGTGTTTGGCATGACTAGAGCAAATCACACTCTTTAACGATAAGAGGGGGTGGTTGCACTCGTTAACGTTTCTAAGTAGGTGGTTGCACTCGTTAACGATAAAATTAAGAAGGTCACATGTGCGTTTTAAAGAGGGTTTAATCCCTTCCGCCCCTGCCATCTTGAATTGTTTCAATTGAATTAGCTTCCATCATTTTATCGGTCTGAAGCGTATTCTTACTAGCATCACCGATCGTACCAAAAATGTAGGGAATTCCGCACGGAATCGGTACATTAACGACGTTTTTGACCATAGAAATTTTCTTGTCTGGGTAATACTTTTTGGCTGTGACGGCGGCGGTTATCCCAGCAGCGCTACCTCCAACAATTAAAATGTCGACATCTTTCATAAAATCCTCCAAATATGCTTCGATAAGCATACACCGAAATTATCGTATAACTGAATACGACATATGGCAACAAAACACAAGAAAAAATTATAAAATAATTGACAAGTGTCAATATTGCGCGTTATGATAGTGGTGTAAATGACATATGTCATAAACAGGAGGATGTTGATTATGCCAGCAAGAGATCAGACTGGACCACTTGGTCAAGGACCAATGACAGGACGTGGATTAGGTATTTGTGGCGCCCATCGTAATGCAAACAACACAAATAATTTGCGCTTAGGACTTCGACGTGGCTATGGCCGCGGTGTTGGAAGAGGCTTAGGCCGTGGAATGCGTGGGGGCTATGGTTATCGATTCAGCGATTATGAAGCACCTTTATCAGCAAAAGAAGAAAAAGAAATTTTGAAACGTCGCATTGATGAGTTGGATGCCATTATAAAAGAAAGTGAATAATTAATATTTATAAAAAGGATTCTAAAAATGAAACTTGCCATAGCTTTAACAACAAATGATATCATGGGACCGATTGGACAATCGTTCGGACGTTCCGGATATTTCGGAATCTACGATTTGGATACCGATGAATGTTACTACATTGAAAACACTGCATCTGCCCATCATGGTGGTGCTGGTGTTTCAGCTTCACAATTTATTATCGATCAAGACGTATCTATTTTGATTATCCCACGTTGTGGTGAAAATGCTTATCTTGTCCTCGAAAGTTCTGGAATTGCTTTGTTTAAAGCGATTGAAGGAAACGGACGTGCAAACATTGAAGCCTATAAGAATGGAAAATTAAGTTCGCTTGGCGTCAGTAGTGCCGGAGCATTTAAAGGTCAAAAATGAAAATTGCCATATTAAGTGGTAAAGGTGGAACAGGTAAGACTTTTTTAGCAACAAATCTTGCTTACGTGTCACAACCATCAACATATATCGACGCCGATGTTGAGGAACCTAATGGTAATTTGTTTCTTAGACCAACTATTGATAATCGACACCAGGTATTCGTAAAAATTCCTGAAGTCGATCAAGGAAAATGTGGCGGCTGTCGGCGATGTACGGAGTTTTGTCGTTATCATGCACTAGCATATTCGGGTGGGAAACTAATAATTTTTCCGACACTTTGTCATAGTTGTGGCGCTTGCACTTATCTATGTCCAGAACAAGCTTTAAAAGAGGTTAATCGTTCAATTGGATACTATGAACGTGGCACACTTGAAAAAATTGAATTTTATAGTGGGGTGCTAAAACCAGGACAATTATCGGGTGTTCCCATTATCGAAACATTAATGAATGTAGCTGATGGGAAAAATGAGTTGACATGGATTGATTGTCCTCCGGGAGTTGCTTGCCAAGTTATATCATGTGTTGAAGTCGCTGATTATTGTCTTTTGGTCGCGGAAGATTCATTATTTGGTCTCGACAACCTCAAAATGGCTCACGAGTTGGCAAAGACGCTTCATAAACCTGTTGGTGTCATCATCAATAAATGCTTTGATTCCAAAAGTGTATGCGATGCATATTGCCAAGATGAACGATTAAAGGTCATTGAGCGCATCCCTTATGATATTAAGCTTGCCAATCTAGGAGCAAAAGGATATTTAGCTGCAAAAGATAATACAATTATTTATCAAATGTTTTTTGATATATATTACAAAATAATGCGGGAGGTCGATCATGAAACAACTCCTCGTTCTTAGCGGCAAAGGCGGTACTGGTAAGACAACAATCAGTAGTGCGCTCATCGACTTACTGCACGCCAAAGCATATGGCGATTGTGATGTCGACGCCCCTAATCTTCATCTTGTAGTTCCCGAATCCGGACTAACGGAAAAAAAGCCATTTTTCGGCATGGATATATTTCATATTAATCCCGATAAGTGCATCAACTGCGGATTGTGTTTGCGGGAGTGTCGCTTCCATGCGATTGAAATACTGGAAGGCAAACATCATATTAATCCACTTAAATGCGAAGGATGCGCTTTTTGCGCCGAAATTTGTCCGCTAAAAGCAATCACTCCTATCAAAAATGAAACTGGATACACACAAATAACCATAGATAGAGATACGCTTTTCTCGACCGCGCGACTGCATATTGGTAAAGGTAACTCTGGACTTCTTGTCAGTGAAGTAAAAAAGCCAATTGAGGCCTTTGTTGATCGTGATGATTTAGCCATCCTTGATGGATCTCCAGGTATTGGATGCCCTGTAATTGCTTCGATTCGTGGAGTTGATTATGTATTAATCGTCACTGAACCAAGTATTTCTGCTTTACACGACATGGAGCGATTGTTGAAGACAATCAATCATTTCAATGTACCTTGTGCTGTCTGCATTAATAAGTGTGATGTGTCACTTACCGTTCGTGATAAGATAATCGAATTCTGCAAAAAGAAGGGGCTCGATATACTCGGTAGTATCCCCTATGATCAACGGGTGGTTAAAAGTCTTAACACAAAAAAACGTATGCTCGATATACCAGGTCCTTTTACTAGTGCAATTATTACGTTAAGTCAAAACATCCAAAAATGGATGAAAATAGTCTAGAATATTTTTTAGATGACAAACTAATTATAAAAAAACAAAACTTTTGCTTGTTGCATTGCAATTGTCACTTAACATTATTTTAAAAGGTTTGAGTATTGTCTTTCAATTATACGCAAATATTGTTAGTTTAAGTATTGATTCATGGGGTGTGGATTACATATTACTTAATGGTGAAAAAATAATCGAACTATCAACAGTGTGAGCACGATTAATAAAATAATATCTAAACATAAATTATATGAACTAACAGGAATTAAATATCAACCATTTAATTCCAACTAACAGTTATTAATTTATTCGTTTTTTCTTTTTAATAAAGCGATAGCAAATATTCGTCATCGTGCCAATCGCCATGAGTGAGACAATAATCGTTAGATATTTGCTGGTCGAATTAATATTGACTGTATGTATACCTTGTGTAGTTTGGTATGGATTAGCATCATTGTTAGCGTTTGCCCAAGCAAGATATCTAGCGCGTGCGTTTAAAATAGATGTTTCTAAGCCACTTTGGAAATAAGATAAAGAGCTAGAAGTGAGGATGGTAATTTGCGATTTTATCGTCGTGTATTTAGTTGAGCATTGCAGAGTTGAAATGTCTCCTCCTTCATACGCCATAATACGATCAGCGACACTAAACGCCCCATTCATTGGTGTCGGAGTCCCCGCAATGAAGTCAGCTGAATTTTGATCAGTATCAACCGCGATTCCATCACTAATAGTTCTTGCAATCGAGTTTGTATTTGATGGAGCAGGGGCATTAGCTGTCCCTTCGCGTTGGTCTGCAGTAGAGCCCGCACCAACAAAATCTATAACGTTAGCATCACTTGCAGATGTTGGTGCGGTAGTAGAATAAGTTAAAGCAAGTTTAAAAGCTGTTGCACTCATCGCGATTGTGCCAGCGACATCTGCGTTAGGAATGTTGGTAGTTCCACCACTTCCAGCGGCTTCTTGAATTAAGAAATAACTCTTAGCTAAGATTGTGCCAGAAAGCGAAGTATAACTACTAAATGTACCAGTTGCACTGGCATAATAAAGACAGTAACCATTTAGATTAATATTTGAACTTGAATTATTATATAATTCGACAAAATCTTGTTTATATGTGGCGCCCGTGTTACCACCGCCACCATAGGCTTCGCTAATGACAATTTCTGCTCCGGAGGAATCAGCTGTGACTGATAAAGCCACATCACTAGTAAGATAAGTAGTGCCGCCCGAAGTTGTTGGAAATTTTGCTTTGAATTGAATTGTCGTGTTGCTAGTGGTTGGCTTGGTCGTGCCCCATGCAATGTCGCTGCCTACGAAACTTGAGCCTGTTCCAGAACCAATTTTTGCTGTGTAATCAGTAGAAGAACCAGCAATTCCATTTTTCGTTATTGAAACAGTAAAATCACTTGCTTGGAGAGTATCAGAGGTTAGATATGATTTAGAAGTTGGAGTAGCGACTAAACTTGTAACAACATCGCCTTCTGTTTCTCCTTTTTTGAATAAATCGATATCAAAATATTCACTTGAACCAGAAGAAGCATTGCTTGTGGCGTAACAGCCAAAAACATTATAGATACCTGCGCGGAAGATAACTCCACGAGTTGTGTTTGTTGAGCCTGTTAATCTAAATGTTCCATTCGTTCCAGTTGATAGACTCCAAGCGGCTGTAGAAGGTATCTCAGAAGATAAACCAAAGGAAGTGGAAGAAGTATCAACAAGATAATTTGTACCGTCAAAAATATTAACACTAGTTCCTGAAACCGATAAATTCACATGGGAATCTGCCGCATTTGCACTTGTTATCGTGTTGCTTGTTACAGTAATCGCCGTACCAGATATGCGATCGGCGAGAAATGTATTAGGCAATGCGTAGTAAGTTCCACCAACATTTGCGGCGAGTACATAATCACCACTGACAACATCATTTATTTGCGTGACACGAATATAATCACCTGCTGAAATTGTTGCAACCGTGACGGCACATGTTCCAGTGTAAGTGTTTTCCCCGACAGTCGCACTAGCCGTGATAATGGCTGAGCCATCGGCAATTGCTGTCACTAAACCAGAAGAAGAAACAGTGGCGACACCAGTCGCATTGCTTGACCAAGTAACAGTTGGCGTTGAACTATCCGACATTGTCGCCGTTAAAGGCGATGTATCAGACGGAGATAAACTTAAAGTTGATGGTGTTACACTTAAGGTCACTTCATTGACTGTTCCATCACCCCAAATCGCATTTGCATAACTAGCATTATCAATAAAAGGATTGCGATTACCTTGGTATGTAGCACAGGCTTCATTGCGTCTAGTTTCTTTGATATCGACCGGATCATCATTATGCCAGTCGATTAAAAGATCCCAGGCCGCATCTACGGTTCCCAAAGAAGTATTAACAATATTAGTAATTGTAATAGTGCCAAAATAGCTTGTACTTCCGCTTCCGTTAGTAGTACCACCAATTACGGTATATGAATTGTAATGAGTGTATAAGTACATCAATATACGGGCAACATCACCTTTGACGGTGTCGAGAGGTTCGAATGTACCATCACTAATCCAGCCCCCGAGCGCGACGTTAACATTCAACGAATCTTCATAATATTTTTCGGTTGATGAGTCGTGCAATGATACGATACCAAAAGGATTATTTCCACGGGCGCTATTAAGGCCACTTTCAACTGGGCGAATATGATGCATATCACTGCCGCCACCAGTTTCACCCCATAATTCACCGGTCAGTGATTGGCACCAGACGTGTTCGCGATTCCAAGTGCCTTGAGCTCCAGAGCCCCAAGCAATACCAATGTTTGCTTGAGAATAAAATTCATAATTGTAGTTAGCGTCACTAGGGTTACCATCAGTGGCGTATACATAAGTTGGACTCGAGCAATCAGCATAAGTGGTATAAGTATAATGAGTGGTTGTAATTAAATCATGAAGTTGACCAAGAAGAGCTGGGCCACTAGTGGCCGATATTCCATTATAATAAGTGGAACTATTGGTTGAGTAATTGCCAACTGCGGCCTGTGTTTCGGTACTTTGGTTATTGAAAAGGAAAAAAACACTTGTAGCGAAATTGATTGCTCCGAGAGCCGCAAAAATGCGGAGTGCTTGTTTGTTTTTCATAATTATTTTTCTTGTTTATTTTATCTTATTAAATAAATTTATACAATGTTATTTATGTGTCTATATTTACTGTTAAATGACAAATCCATTGCAACAAGCAAAGCTTTTGGTTTTCTTATAATGAATTTTTTTCATGCTGAGAAAAAAGATTCATGAAGGAAAAGAAAAAAACAGATCATCGTTTT
>Ga0265294_10001562_pt1 | contig 30844 bp, 32 predicted proteins | sample MunlanPumphouse3_FD_192504 | JGI IMG/M metagenome (GOLD analysis project Ga0265294, IMG submission 192504) | Groundwater microbial communities from a municipal landfill in Southern Ontario, Canada - Pumphouse #3 | ecosystem: Environmental > Aquatic > Deep subsurface > Groundwater | place...
TGGGATGAGAAAAAAATGTTCCCAAATCTTGACTGGTTCTCTGCTGTTTCTTATAACCAAATGGGAATTCCAACAGATATGTTTACTCCAATTTTTATTATTTCAAGAGTAACTGGATGGGGAGCTCATGTGATTGAGCAAAGAGAAGATGGAAAAATTATTCGACCATCAGCTACATACACAGGACCTGAAGGTTTAAAATTCGTTCCAATAGAACAAAGATAAGAACCTTACACTCAATATTCTAGTGCCACCTTTGGCAAACACACTAAAGATGAGCCTTTGCGCTCATCTTTTTAAATATAAACTAAATGGATATAACCAATATGACAAACAAAAAATATCTTAAAGAACTTGATGGATTCAACACAAAATACTACGATGTAAAATCTGCTGTTGAATCAATTCAAAAAGGTTCATTTGAAAAACTAAACTATACTTCAAGAGTTTTAGCAGAAAATTTGCTTAGAAAATGCCCGAGTGCCGATTTAAAAGATTCGCTCATTCAACTGATTGAAAAAAGAACCGACAAAGATTTCCCGTGGTTTCCTTCAAGAGTTATTTGCCACGACATCTTAGGCTTAACTGCTTTTGTTGACCTTGCAGGTTTAAGAGAAGCCGTAGCACGTGAAGGTGGTGATCCTCAAAAAGTTAACCCAGTAGTACCTACGCAACTAATTGTTGACCACTCATTAGCAGTTGAGTGTGGTGGATTTGACCCAGATGCTTTTCAAAAAAATAGAGATATTGAAGATAGAAGAAATGCGGACAGATTTCACTTTATTAACTGGGCAAAGGAAGCTTTTAACAATGTAGATGTTATTCCTCCAGGTAATGGAATTATGCACCAAATTAACTTAGAGAAAATGTCGCCTGTTATTCACAATATTGATGGCATTGCTTCTCCTGATACTCTTGTAGGAACAGATTCACACACGCCTCATGTAGATGCTTTAGGTGTAATTGCAGTAGGTGTTGGTGGATTAGAAGCTGAAAATGTAATGCTAGGAAACCCTTCTTATATGAGAGTTCCTGAAATCATTGGGGTTAATATTAAAGGCGTACGAGCTGAGGGAATTACAGCTACAGATATAGCCCTTGCTATGACTTCATATTTAAGAGACAACAATGTAATTTCTGCGTACTTAGAGTTTTTTGGAACGGGGATTAAATATTTAGATTTAGGGGATCGTGCTACTATTTCAAATATGACTCCTGAATATGGTGCAAGTGCTGCTATGTTTGCTATTGATGACAAAACGATTGATTATTTAAAAGTAACGGGAAGAGAAGAAAAGCAAGTTAAATTAGTAGAAGCGTATGCCAAAGCCAATGGTTTATGGGCTGATTCTTTTGAACATGCTACATATGCCAGAACCATTGAATTTGATTTATCAACCGTTACAAGAACATTAGCAGGTCCGTCACAACCTCATAAATTACTTCCTACTTCAACACTAGAAGCAGCAGGAATTTCTAAAAAAATTACTATTTCTGATGATGTAATGCCCGATGGTGCTGTTTTAATTGCAGCGATTACTTCATGTACTAATACTTCAAACCCACGAAATGTGGTTGCCGCTGGTTTGTTAGCTAAAAAAGCAAATGAATTAGGCTTAACTAGAAAACCATGGGTTAAATCTTCTTTGGCACCGGGTTCAAAAGTGGCTGAGTTATATTTAAAAGAGTCAGGACTTTTACCAGAGCTTGAAAAACTAGGCTTTGGAATTGTAGGATTTGCGTGTACTACGTGTAATGGTATGAGTGGAGCATTGGATCCAAAAATTCAACAAGCTGCTACTGAGTCTGGTATTTATACCACCGCTGTATTATCAGGAAACAGAAATTTTGATGGAAGAATCCACCCTTTTATTAAAGAGGCATTTTTAGCATCACCTCCTTTAGTAATTGCGTACGCACTTGCAGGTTCAATCCGATTTAACATTGAAACCGATATTTTAGGAACAGACAAAGCAGGAAACCCTATTCGACTCAAAGATTTATGGCCAACCGATGCCCAAATTGATGCCGTTGTAGAAAGTTCTGTTAAACCTGAAATGTTTGCAGAAGTCTATGACCCAATGTTTGCACGAAATTTATTTGAAAATGTTAAAGTTGAACCTTTTTACAGTTGGAATAAAAACAGCACCTATATTCAAAAACCTCCTTATTGGGAAGATGAATATATGCAAATGCCTGCACTAAAAAATATGCGACCATTGGGAGTATTCCCTAATGACATTACAACCGACCACCTTTCTCCTTCAAATGCAATTTTGCCTGATAGTGCTTCGGGTGAATATTGTATTAAAATGGGATTGCCACTTGATGATTTAAACTCTTATGCAACGCACAGAGGAGATCACCATACGGCTTCACGAGCCACATTAGCCAATCCAAAACTCTATAACGAAATGGTTAAAGATGAAAATGGAAAAGTCAAACAAGGAAGCTTAACAAAAATTATGCCAGAAAATGTTGAGTCAAGAATGTGGGAAGCCATTGAAACATATACGACTCGAAAACAACCTTTAATTATTATTGCAGGTACAAACTACGGGCAAGGAAGTTCAAGAGACTGGGCTGCAAAAGGGGTACGACTAGCTGGTGTTGAAGTTTTAATTGCTGAAAGTATTGAGCGAATTCATAGAACCAACTTAGTGGGGATGGGTGTTCTTCCTTTACAATTCAAAAAAGGAGATACACGACACACGTATGCCATTGATGGAACAGAAATTTTTGATATTGAGGGCAATATTACACCAAGAACCGATTTAACAGTTGTAATGACAAAAGCAAACGGTGAAGTGGTTAAATTCCAAGTTTTATGCCGATTAGACACAAGTGCAGAAGTTGAAGTTTACAAAGCCGGTGGAATTTTGCAAAAATTTGCTAAAGATGTTATTGCATCTTCAAAATAAGGAAAAATAGTGTCAACGTACAAACCACAAATTAAAATCCCTGCCACGTATATGCGTGGAGGGACAAGTAAGGGAACTTTTTTTAATATAGCTGAGCTTCCAAAAGAGGCACAAGAAAACCCAGCTAAACGAGATAAATTACTTCAAAGAATTGTTGGAAGCCCTGATGTTTATAAACAACAAATGGACGGGATGGGAGGAGCAACTTCAAGTACCTCAAAAGCTATTTTAGTGGGGAAAAGTTCTGTTGCTAACCACGATGTGGATTACTATTTTTGTCAAGTTGCCATTGATAAAGATTTTGTGGATATGAGTGGAAACTGTGGAAACTTATCAAGTGCGGTGGGTCCTTTTGCTATTAAAGAGGGATTAGTTGACAATGTACCTCAAAATGGTGTTTGTTGCGTAAGAATTTGGCAAGCCAACATCAAAAAAACGATTCTTTGTTATGTCACTATGGTTGATGGTATGGTTAAAGAAATCGGTGATTATTATATTGATGGGGTTGCATTTCCTGCTCAAGAAATTGTTTTAGAGTTTGCAGAACCAGTTGATCCTAGTGAAGAGTTGTTTCCTACGGGGAATTTAATTGATGATTTGGAAGTGCCAGGCATTGGTACCTTTAAAGCAACCATGATAACAGCTGGAATTCCTACGTGTTTTGTAAATGCTAGCGATATTGGATATTCAGGAACTGAGCTTCAAGGTGATATTAATTCAGACACAGAAGCACTTGCAAGATTTGAAACCATAAGAGCATACGCTGCACTTAAAATGGGTCTGATTTCTGATTTAAAAGAAGCCGAAACAAGACAACATACACCAAAAATTGCATTTGTTGCACCGCCTAGTGATTTTACAACATCAAGCGGAAAAGAAGTCAAAGCCAATGAAATTGATTTACACGTTCGTGCTTTGTCTATGCAAAAATTACACCATGCGATGATGGGAACAGCATCAGTAGCTATTGGCGTTGCTGCTTGTATTCCTGGTACTTTAGTAAATATTGCTTCTGGTGGAGGTGAAAAATCGGCTGTTGAGTTTGGACATCCATCGGGTACTTTAAAAGTGGGTGCGGTTATAAAAAAAGAAAATGGAAAATACCTTGTAGATAAAGCCACCATGAGCCGAAGTGCTAGAATTATTATGGAAGGAGATGTTTTCGTTCCTGCGGATACATTTTAATTTTTTTGCAATAATATTACTTTGACCGAAACAGACAAGAACATGAACTTATTAAATGTAAGAAGTGGTCAAGCTTACAAAAACACAGACAAAGAAGGTCCCCCCTTAAACCTTCTTTGCTATGTTTTTTAACCTCTATTTTTACCCTCACCTTATTCCCTTTTCTAATGATTTTTTAGCAATAATACCTTTTTATATATTTTATACTAAGGACATCAATGCAAACATGGGAAACTCATATCCAAAAAGAGCAACAAAAACCTTACTACAAAATACTTAAAGAAAATATAGATAAACGCTACGAAACAAGCACCGTATTTCCTCCTAAACATCTTATTTTTAATGCGTTTAGTCAAACACCACTTGAAAATTTAAAAGTAGTTATTTTAGGGCAAGACCCTTATCATGGAGCAGGTCAAGCACAAGGCTTGGTCTTTTCAACACCCAAAGAGATTAAAAATCCCCCTTCTATGCAAAATATATTAAAAGAGATTCAAGAAGATTTACAACATCCATCTTTATGTTTAGATGGCGATTTAACTCCTTGGGCAAAAGAGGGAGTGTTGCTGTTGAACACCATTTTAACAGTAGAAGAATCAAGACCGAAGTCGCATCAAAAATTAGGGTGGGAGGTTTTTACAGACAGTATCATTGGCTATATTTCGCAAAATTGTGAAAATATTGTTTTTTTATTGTGGGGAAGTCCTGCTATTGCAAAAACAAAACTTATAGATGAAATGAAACACCATATTTTAACAGCCCCACACCCTAGCCCTCTTTCATCGTATAGAGGTTTTTTTGGGTGTAAGCACTTTAGCAAAACCAATGAACTTTTACTCTCTTTAGGAAAAAAACCAATTAATTGGTAACCTAAGAAAATAAAACTTTGTTTTTGCCACTTGTTTTAGCTTTATATAGCAATGCATCTGCTCTTTTAAAAATACTCTCTTGCGTATCTTGAGATTGTACTTGTGTTAATCCCATACTCACTGTGATTTGTCGTTTATCCTGCAATACTTTTAATTCTTTTGCAATAATTGCGCACAAATTTTGTGCAGCGTAGACGGCCTCTTCTTGAGTGGTATTTGTAAAAAGAATAATAAACTCTTCCCCACCAATTCGAAACAAATAATCATTTTCTCTAATATATTTTTGTATTAAAACACACAACTCAATCAAAACTTTATCACCATGTGCATGTCCGTAGTTGTCATTGATTTGTTTAAAATCATCAATATCTAAAATTAAAAAAGAGAACATAGTGTTGTATCTTTGATACAAAGAGAGCATCTCTTTAATCTTTTGGTTATAGAATTTACGATTATAAATATTCGTAAGAGCATCAATATTGAGTTGCATTTGAAGCTTCTCTTGCAATTGTTCAAGTTTTTCGTTTTGCTTTATATATTGTTGTGTCTGTTTTTCAACCTCAGCTTCCAGCATTTTATTGGTTAAAAGCCACTTCTTTTTATGGATAAAATAGACTACTATAATAAATAGTGTAAACATAATGCCTGAAAAACTTACCGCAAGAAAAATAGTTTCGCTGCGGGTTAGTTCAATATATTTCTTTTTCTTAAACCACTTTGCTTGAAGTTTATCAAGCTCTCCTGTAAGCCTTAGGTGGCTAATGGCTTCATTTAAATGAGGCAATACATCAAAATTTGATTTACTAATTCCTACACCTCGTTTAATTTCAATAAGAGATTTATCTAAAGCAACAATATTATTACGATATTCTACACTCTCAAACTCTATAAGTGGTTTGGGATAGCAAAAAACATCTATTTTTTTGTCGTTTAAAGCTTGAATTAACTCTCGATAATCCGCATAAAAAACTTTTTCTACGTGTATTAATTTTTTATCAACAATTTTTGTACAAATATTATTAATAACTAATCCAATTTTTTTATTCTTAACATCGGTTATTGTATTAATTACTTGTGAACCTTTTCGTTTATAGACATTAAGCATAAAATTATCTGTGGGTTGAGTAAATAAAAGAAGAGATTCTCGGTCTGATGTAATACCAATATTGGGAATAATATCTACTTTATTTTCATTAAGGAGTTGAATGATTTCCTGAAAATTATCCACAATGACATATTCGAATTTAATATTAATCTCTTGGGAAATATGTTCAAAAAGTTCAACGGCATAGCCATCAGCTTTTCCACTGTCATTTATAAAGTAGTATGGTTTCCAATCTTTTACTATAGCTACTTTATATATCTTAGTATCATATGCACACATCAATAATGGAAAACAAAAAATAAGTAATATTAAAATTAATTTTTTCATAAAGTGCTTTATCCTATTCAACTATTTTGATAAAAAAAAGCACCTTAAGAAGGTGCTTAAAAAACTATTTTACTAAAGCTGAAATCTCTTTAAATTTAGGATGTTTAGAATTAACAGTTAATTCAAACAGTATCATTTCATAGGTTGCGGGAATTGCTCCTGCTTGAACGAGCCTTGCAATGGCTACTTCTTTGTCGTTTTGTTTTCTGCTTGAACAACAATCAGTTACTAAAATAACTTCAAACCCTTCTTCTAGCAAATCTAAACATGTTTGAAGTACACATACATGCGTTTCAATTCCGGCAACAATAATTTGTTTTTTCCCCGATGCCTTAATTGCTGTTAAACCATCTTCATTTCCACAACAAGAGAATGTTGTTTTCTCAAAATGAGGATACTCTTCAACAAGCTCCCTTAAAGGTTCAATGGTCTCTCCAATTCCCTTTTTGTATTGTTCATTAATAATAAAAGGAACTTCGTGCAGTTGTAAACCTTTTATCAGTGTTGTTAAATTTCTTTCTAAAGTGGCTTTATTTTGCATATGAGGGAAAAGTCTCTCTTGTACATCTACCAAACAAAACAGTACGTTATTTGCATCCATTCTTCTCATAATATCTCCTTCTTTTTTAGTTTATTTAAATTTATTTAAATGCTACTTTTTCAGCACGATCCAGCAATTCTCTTGCGCCTTGTGCAAGAAATGTTTGTGCCAAATCTTTCCCTGCTGTTTCGTAACTGTTTATATCTATTGTTCGCTCTTCTTTTATATATTCACTTCCATCAGGCATTCCAACAATAGCGGTTATATGCACTTCTTTATCATTTAAAATAGTAGCTTTTACACCAATTGGCACTTGACATCCACCTTGAAGCACATCAACAAAACTTCGCTCAATGGTTGATTCAATATGCGCATTTTTATCGTTTAATACACTTACTATTTTTAAAATTTCAGGGTTATTGGTAGTTTCAATTCCTAGCGTTGCTTGTCCCATAGCGGGGATCATTATATTGGTTTCAATAGGTGTGAAATATTTTACTTCATGAGCAATGTTAAGTTTTTGAACGCCCGTTGCTGCTAAAATAATAGCATCGTATTCACCTGCGTTAAGTTTTGCAATTCGAGTATTAATATTACCTCGTAAATCTTTTAGCACAACATCGGGTCGTAAAAGTTTTATTGCCATTCGTCTTCGTAAACTGGTTGTTCCAATAATTGCACCTTGTGGTAAGGTTTCAATGCTTGAAGCAATATTGCTTAAAAGTGCATCTCGTGCATCAAATCGTTTGGTTACAGCTGCTAGTTGAAGATTGTCTTCAAACTGAGTAGGGACATCTTTTAGACTGTGCACTGCTAAATGAGCATTTCCTTCAAGCATGGCAACTTCAAGCTCTTTTGTAAAAAGACCTTTCCCACCTATTTTTGCTAAAGGAACATCTAAAATTTTATCGCCCTTAGTTGAAAACTCTTTAAGCACTATCTCCATATCGGGATAGTGTTTTAAAAGTTCCGCTTTTACATATTCACTTTGCCAAAGGGCTAACTGACTCTTTCTTGTTGCTATGATTAATTTTTTCATTCCTTACTTTCCTGTCTCTAAAAATTTTGTTTTTGATTTGTCGTATTGCCCATTAACAAAAATGGTAGGTGTTCCTTGAACTAATACATCTTCAGCCATTGAAATATCATTAAGAATTTTATCTTGGATTTTTTTAGCTTGAATTTGTTCAAGCGTAATATTAAGATTAAACTCTTTATTAAAGCTCTCTAAAATTTTCTTTTCATCGGTTTCATTTTCTGCAAAATATTTATCCCAATCGGCTGTATATGTTCTTAGAATTATATCTTTAACCCCTTGCTCTTGTGCTACATCCATAAGCTCAGATAATGTTTTTGAAGCCGGATGAATTTGAAGCAACGGGAAGTGGTAATAATATAACGCCACTTTCTCTTTGTTTTTTTCAACGTGTTTTATAACATCTGGGATATAATCCATACAAAATGGACACAACGGGTCTGAAAATACTACAATCTTATCTTTGGCATTGGAGTTTCCTAAAAGCAAATTAGATTTATTGTAATATTTATTACTAAGTGAGGGCACAACACTCTCTTTTAAACTGTTTCCACTTTTAATATCAAGTAGTTCAGGGGCAACAACTATTCCATTTGAAAAGACAATATCTTTAAATTTTACAGCTTTTCCTTGATAATTGGCCTCTATATTTAAAATATAAGCATACCAATCTTTTTGCTTCATCTCTTGTTTAAAATGCAACTCTACATTTTTAAGTTCTATTTGTTTGTTACTTTCAAATCTTTTTTTCTCAAAGGCAATAATATCGCTCTCAACAGCTTTTGCATAGAGTGTTGTTGCAGCTGCACAACACGACACAAAAAGGGTTAATTTTTTTATCATTTTTTCTCCTATTTAAAACGTATTTAATTTATTGATTATAGTCAAAGCTTTCTTAAGTCTAAAAGAGTGTTAAGTTTTTGTTTGAACATTTATTTTTTTAATATCAAACAGCTCTTTTGCTTTATTAATCATTTTAGAATTAAGCAAATCTTGAATCTGTAACTCTTGTTCAGATGCTTTTGGAATTTGCACATCTTGCAAACTTGCCACACATCCAGAACTTTGTTCTTCTTCATTATATTGAAATTCTACCTCTTCAATCATTGATGAAACACCGTTTTTTTCATCATCTGGAACATTAGTTTCAATAAAATTTTGGTTTTCTACTTCTAATTCATCTTTTTTTTTTTCGGTTTCTGCTTTTGAAAATTCTATTTGGGTATCATTTCCATACACATCTGCTACAAAACTTCGTATTAAAGCAAAATGCTTATACAGGAGTTTTCTCTCTTCCCCTTCTGCTAAAGAAGTAATATGTAAAACAGTTGCGTCATACGAAGTAAATTTAAAGTTTTTTTCAAAACATTCCCCTAATTCATGACTTCGTTCAGAGATTTTATCAATGAGTTGCGTATATTTTTGAAGAGTTATATTGTTTGAAGGAACTTCAATATATTGCTCTTCTTCTATATTTTCTTCAAAATCATTGTATTGTTCTTCGCTTTGTTCTTGTTTGTTTGAATTTTCTATTGGTGTAGGTAAACTTTCACTGCTTTGTACCACTTTTTCGGGTTGTGAAGTTTTGGTACTTAATGGTTGTGGTGCTTTTGCTGCAGGAGTATAGGTTTCAAGTTGTTCTACTTCTTCAATAATAGATTCAATGGTTTTTAAATTCATTGCTTCAATCATTTTAGAAAGCATTAAAATTAAGACAAAGCTGCTGTTAGAATTAAGGCTTAAAAGATATTTGGCATCGGCTATGACTCTAAAAAATCTATCAAAAATCATAACATCAAATTTAGACTTATCATTTTGTAACATTTTTTCTTTTAAATAAACAGTCATCTCATCACAAACTTGCCCTGCTTCATACTCTTCTAAGGCTTCAATAATTGGTGCAATATCACCTTTTTGGAAAACTACTTCAAAAATATTTTCCATAAATTGTGGGTCAATCATACCTAGCATATCGGTTACACAAGAAGTGGTAATTTTTCCTTTAGAAAAGATAATGGCTTGGTCAAGCATAGTTAATGTATCTCGTAAACTTCCCTGCCCACTTCGGCTTAAAATCTCTAAAGCTTGGGGTTCAAACTCAACATTTTCTACGCGCAAAATATGAGAAAGATGATGAATAACATCTTTGTTGGAAATTTTTTTAAATCTAAAGTGCTGAGTTCGGCTTAAAATAGTTGCTGGTAATTTTAAAGGGTCAGTTGTTGCTAAAATAAATTTAACAAACCCCGGAGGTTCTTCTAACGTTTTAAGCAACGCATTAAATGCTTGTGGAGTAAGCATATGAACCTCATCTATAATAAAAACTTTAAATCGTGCGCTGCTTGGTTTGTATTTGGTGTGCTCAATTAAATCTTTAATATCATCAATTCCTCGATTACTAGCAGCATCCATTTCAATAATATCCAAATGTCTGTTGCTGTTAGCACTTAAACAATTAGGACATTCATCACATGGTTTTGAGGTAGGTCCTTGTGAACACAAAAGAGCTTTAGCCATGATTCTAGCAGTTGATGTTTTTCCACTTCCTCGAAGCCCTGACAACAAATACGCATGAGAGAGTCGATTGGAATCAAGTGCAAGACTTAGCGTTTGAGAAATGGTACTTTGTCCAATTAAATCTTCAAATCGTTTAGGCCGATATTTTAGTGCTAATACTTTTTGTTCAACTCTTTGTTCATTCATATGACACACTTCCTAATTTCTATATTTTTATTGTTTAAAATTTTCTCTACCATAGGTCTGTTTATTTCGCCCGTATAACAGACATAAATGTCTAATTGACCTTTGTTTATATGACCTTTTTCTTCACTTAATCGTTTTAACCTATTAGCAATTGCATCGCTCGTTTGAATTAACACAATCTCATTTCCCATAATTTCTTTAATAACATCTTCAACTAAAGGGTAATGCGTACACCCTAAAACAATGGTGTCTACCCCTTTTTCTTTCATAGGTAAAAGCCATTTTTCTAACATATCAAAGGTTTTTTGGCTCTTTATTTCACCTTTTTCAATTTGTTCCACCAGTCCTGCACACGCTTGTTCATATAAAACAACGCTGTTTTTACAAGACAATTCATTAACTAAAAGTTGATATTTATCCCCTTTTAAAGTTGCAGGTGTAGCTAAAACTCCTACATGAAAAGTTTTGGTGCTTAAAAGTGCTGGTTTAATTCCAGGTTCAGTTCCTATTACAATTAAAGCAGGAAACGTTTGGCGTAAGTGTTCAATGGCAGCCGAAGTTGCTGTGTTACATGCAACTATCAACGCTTTTATATGGTGTGTTTTAATAAGATAATGCGTAATAGCATCGCAGCGTTCTACAATTTGTTCCACTGTTTTTTCACCGTAAGGAGCATACGCGGTATCCGCAATATAATACACACAAGCCCCTTTAAAAAGCTTTTGAATAGCATTAACAACGGTTAATCCACCTAAGCCTGAATCAAACACACCTACTTTCAATGTTTACCTTTTATTGTAAAATAAGTGTAGATTCTAACATAAGTTTGTACATAAAATAATTAGGGAATCCAAAGTCTCTGTTCCTATCATTATTTATCTAAAAGAAATCAGACAACACCTTGTTCAATCATGGCATCTGCAACTTTTTTAAATCCTGCAATATTTGCTCCTAGTACCAAGTTAGTAGGTTCTCCAAATTCAACAGCCGTTGTACTTGCCGATTCAAAAATATTTTTCATAATTTGATCCAATCTGCCATCAACTTCTTCAAATGACCATGAAACCATAGCTGCATTTTGAGCCATTTCTAACTGACTTGTAGCAACACCACCAGCATTTGCAGCTTTTCCCGGACCATATGCAATTTTAGCTTCAACAAACAAATCTACTGCTTCTGGAGTTGAGGGCATATTCGCACCCTCGCTTACACATTTACAGCCATTGGCTAAAAGTGTTTGAGCATCTTTTAAATTCAACTCATTTTGTGTAGCACTAGGGAATGCCGCATCACAAGCAATTGTGTAAACCCCATTTTGTCCTTGTGGATACTCTTCAATAGGAGTGTAAGTAGCTTTTGGTCGGTATTGAATATATTCAATTAAGCTTACTCTTTTATTCTCTTTTAACTCTTTTAAAAGCAATAAATCAATCCCTTTTTCATCTATAATCATTCCTTTTGAATCGCTACAAGTTACTGGCAATGCACCCAAATGATAAAGTTTTTCAATAGTATAAATAGCCACATTTCCAGAACCAGAAACCACGCATCGTTTATCTTTTAAAGTTTGTCCTCTTGAAGCCAACATATATTTTGCAAAATATACACAACCATAACCTGTGGCTTCTGTTCTAGCTAATGAACCACCCCATTTAAGCGATTTTCCTGTAAACACACCTTCATATTTATTGGCAAGTTTTTTATACATTCCAAACATATAGCCAATTTCTCTAGCCCCTACTCCAATGTCTCCCGCAGGAACATCGGTATTTGGACCAATGTGTCGGTATAATTCACTCATAAATGCTTGGCAAAATCGCATAACTTCTTGTTCAGAACGACCTTTAGGGTTAAAATCACTTCCCCCTTTTCCTCCACCAATTTGTAAACCAGTAAGTGCATTTTTGAAAATTTGTTCAAACCCTAAAAACTTAATAACTCCAGCATTAACACTTGGGTGAAATCTTAATCCCCCTTTATAAGGTCCTAATGCCGAGTTAAATTCAATTCTGTACCCTTTGTTTACTTGAATCTCTCCATTGTCATCAACCCAATTGACTCGAAACATAATTTGTCTTTCTGGCTCAACAATTCTTTCAATAATTTTATATTTTTTATATTTTGGATATTTATCTAAAAGTGGTTGAAGAGAGTAAAGCACCTCTTCCGCTGCTTGATAAAATTCAGTTTGAGCAGGACTTGTTCGTTTAAGATAGCTAAATACATCTTCTAAATATGACATTGGGGGTTTCCTTTTCCTAAAATATTTCGCATTTTATCAAAAAAATGTTTTATTTTATTACAAGATACCATTTTTTTTTAAAAAGATAAGTTAATTCTTTATTTAATTAATTCCTTATTAACAATTTTTTATTTTCTAATAAAGAAAATGCTTTGTGGTCTACTTTACTCATGGCTAAGGCGTTTATCTCTTTTAGGGTAAACCATTTTTCAAATTGTTTTTCTAAAACCTCGCACACATAGACTTTCGCTTTTAAAGAAATATGCGAGTATTCGTGCTTAATTTCACCCAAAAACATAGCCTTTTCTTCTATTTCTTCATCCGTTTTAAGTTGCTTAAACCCATACAAACCTTTTAGCAATTTCTCTTCATTTTGAAAAAGTGCAAAGCAGTTGTTGTGTCTATAGATTAAAATATTCCTATACCGTTGCTCTTTGGCTTTTTTTATTTTTTTGGTTGGATACTCTTGTGAATTTTCTTTGCCTTGACACCTTTTAAACAAAGGACACTCTTCACATTTTGGATTGGTTCTCGTACAAATTAAGGATCCAATATCCATAAGCGCTTGATTGTATTCATAAGCATATTTTTTATTCTTGCTGTTTTCATTAAACAATTCATAAGCATATTGCCAAAGTTGCTTTTCATTGGCTGCTTTAAGGGCATAATATCTATATAAAATTCGCTTAACATTGGCATCTAAAATAGGAACTGCTTCTCCAAAAGCAAAACAAGCAATAGCATTGGCAGTTGAAACTCCAATTCCGCAAAGTGTTGTTAACTCTTTTGCACTTTTAGGCAAAATACCTTGAGTAGTTTGTGCTGTTTTATAAATATTTCTAGCCCTTGTGTAGTATCCTAAACCTTCCCACATTTTTAAAACCTCATCTTCTGTTGCATTAGCTACACTTTTAAAGGTAGGAAATTTTTCTAAAAAAGGAAAATAAAATCGTTCCAAAACAGTTTTCACTTGTGTTTGCTGCAGCATAATTTCACTTAAATAGATAAAATACGCGTTCTTTGTATTTCTCCAAGGCAACTCATGTCGTCCATTTTTTTTGTACCACGTAATCAAAGATAATTTTTTTTCTAAATTCACTTTTTTCTTCCTATTTTATTGAAATAAAACATTAATGTAACCGTTTCTATATTTTTAATTGAGTATACTTCACATTTATATTAAAAATCAAAATAAGAGGGCAATTATGGAGACATTATACCGTGTAGAGAGCGATTTCCTAGGCGAAAAGAAGATCGAACTCGACAAATATTATGGCATACAATCACTGCGTGCAAAAGAAAATTTTGATATTACTAAAACTGATATTTCTCTTTTCCCAAATTTTATAAAATCATTAGCAAAAGTAAAAAAAGCGTGTGCGTTAACAAACTATGAACTAGGCGATTTAACAGATATACAACTAAATGCCATTGTTCAAGCGTGTAATGAAATTATTGATGGAAAATATCACGACCAATTTATTGTAGACCCGATTCAAGGCGGCGCTGGTACTTCTACGAATATGAATGCAAATGAAGTAATAGCCAATCGAGCGTTAGAAATTTTGGGACATCCAAAAAGTACATATGACATTATTCACCCAAACAACCATATTAATATGAGTCAATCTACAAATGATGTTTACCCTACTGCTATTAAAGTAACTTTATATGAACTTATTTTCAAACTTAAAGACTCTTTACATTTTTTAAGAGACTGTTTTTACGATAAATCTGTGGAATTTAAAGATGTTCTCAAAATGGGAAGAACACAACTTCAAGACGCTGTTCCTATGACTTTAGGACAAGAGTTTAAAACCTTTGCCGTTATGATTGACCAAGATATTTTAAAACTTCGAGATGCTCAAAATTTGCTAAAAGAAGTTAACTTAGGTGCAACAGCAATTGGTACAGGAATTAACACCAAACCGGCATACCAAAAAAAGGTTATAAATAATCTTCGAGAAGTTACAGGGGTTGACTATATTAGTGCTGGAGATTTAATAGAAGCTACTCAAGATACAGGTGCGTTTGTACATGTTTCTGGAATTTTAAAACAAATTGCAATTAAAATGTCAAAAGTGTGCAACGACTTAAGACTTTTAAGCAGTGGTCCTCGTGCTGGATTTAATGAAATAAACCTTCCTTCTATGCAGCCTGGTAGTTCAATAATGCCAGGAAAAGTAAACCCAGTTATTCCAGAAGTAGTTAACCAAGTAGCTTTTGAAGTTATTGGAGCAGATGCTACTATTGCAATTGCTAGTGAACACGGACAACTTCAGCTCAATGTTTTTGAACCACTCATTGCCTATAAACTTTTTACTTCTATTAATATGATGCGAAGAGCATTTTACACTTTAGGTGAAAAATGTGTTAAAGGAATTACAGCAAACGAAGATGTTTGTATGGAAAATATTTTAAACTCTGTGAGTTTAATTACATGTTTAGTTCCAGTACTTGGCTATGAAAAAAGTTCAGCCATTTCTACAGAAGCATTAAGCCAAAACAAACGAGTCTATGATATTATTTTAGAGCAAAAACTCTTTACTAAAGAAGAATTAGACAAGTTGCTTCACCCAAAAAATATGGTAGGAAACTACGCAGGGTAACCTTTAAAATAGACCACAAGGCTTCTCCTTGTGGTCTATTTGTTGTATACTCTTTTTATGAAAAATGCCTTTATACACACTCACCCCTTTGAAGTTTTTTTACACCCTGACACTGAAAAAATCATTGTGGGAACACTTCCCCCACCACGGTTTTCAACAAAAGAACTCAAACCCAACGATGTTAATTTTTGCTACGGCTCCAAAGACAACCTTTTATGGCTCGCTTTAAACCAAATTTATAATTTAAATCTAGAGTTTGAAAATACTCAAGACGCAATAACCCAAAGAAAAGAGTTTCTAATAGAGCATCGCATTGGTATTTGCGATATTGTACACTCCTGTGAGCGAATCAAAATAGATGCAAGCGACATAGGCATGCAAAATGTAGTTTTACGCAATTTAATAGGCTTTATAGAAGAGTACAAACATATCCACACCATCATTTTTACAGGCGGTGGTTCAAAAAATGGACCCGAATATTTTTTAAAACAACAACTAAAAACCCACCAACTTAAACTAAACCTTCTTGAAAATGAAGATGTCCGAACTCACACCTTTACACTTGATAACAGAGAAATCATCACCTACTCCCTAATATCGCCTTCCAATGCCGCCAATCGTTTTATTGGTTCCAATAAAGAGTTTAAAGAAAAAAGAGCTCAAAATCCAAACTACACCACCTTTGATTTTAGAGTCAAGCAGTATGAAAAAATATTTAAGAAATAAAAAAACTATAGAGGTTTAAATAAACAAGCTGACTCAAATTTGTTAACTCCAAATTGACATTTAGAAGAACTCAAACAAAGAGAAAAAAAGTTAATTTAATAGCTTTAAAAAATTATTATTTGAGATAAAATTCAAGAAATTGGGGTAATGCTGTAAGGAGTGTAACGCAAGTACATGACGAACAAAATTCCTGCAACTCACGCAGAAATTTGTCCAAAGAGCTTTTTGTAAACTCTATTCGTTCATTGAGGCAAAAAACTCATCATTATCTTTTGTTTTTTGCATTTTAGAATATAAAAATTTCAACGCTTCTACTTCATCCATGCTTGAAATAGCATTTCTTAGTATCCATGTTTTTTGTAAAATATCTGGGCTTAATAATAACTCTTCTTTTCTTGTTCCCGATTTTACAATATCAAATGCGGGGTAAACTCTTCTGTTTGCTGCGTTTCTACTAAGAATTACTTCAGAGTTTCCAGTACCCTTGAACTCTTCAAAAATAACTTCATCCATTTTTGAACCCGTTTCAATTAAGGCTGTTGAAATAATAGTTAAACTTCCACCCTCTTCTATGTTTCTAGCTGCTCCAAAAAATCGTTTTGGCTTATGCAAGGCATTGGCATCCACTCCACCACTTAACACTTTTCCACTGCTTGGTGTTACGGTGTTGTAAGCTCGTGCTAGTCTGGTAATGGAGTCTAACAAAATAACTACATCTTTTTTCATCTCTACAAGTCTTTTTGCTTTTTCAATTACAATTTCTGCTACTCGAACATGATTGTGTGCGGGTAAATCGAAAGTTGAACTATAAACTTCTCCTTTTACACTTCGTTGCATATCGGTAACTTCTTCGGGTCTTTCATCAATTAACAGAACCATTAAGTGTGCTTCTGGGTGATTTCTTGAAATCCCATGTGCCAACTCTTTAAGGAGTTCGGTTTTACCCGTTTTAGGAGGTGCTACAATTAAACTTCTTTGACCTTTTCCCATAGGAGAGAATAAATCAAGAATTCTTCCTGTCATTCGTGTAGATTCGTATTCAAATTTAAACTTTTGTGTGGAGTAAAGAGGAGTTAAGTTGTCAAATAAAGGTCGGTTTTTAGATTCATGTATAGGAAGATAATTTATGGCTTCTATTTTTAAAAGCGCATAATACTTTTCACTCTCTTTATTAGGAGGTCTTACTTGTCCTGTTACAATATCTCCTGTTCTTAGTGCAAACTTTTTGATTTGTGTAGCACTTACATAAGAGTCATTTGAAGTATCTGAAAAGTTTCCGTCCATTGCACGTAAAAATCCAAAGCCGCCATCTTTAATCTCTAAAATACCTGTGAATAAAATAAATCCACCTGCATCGATTTGAGACTTTAGAATTGAGAACATTAACTCTTGTCGTTTAAGTTCTTGAGGGTTTTCAACATCGAGGTCTTTGGCAATTTTAAGAAGTTCTTCTAAAGGGTGTTCTCTTAATTTTTCAATAGTATAACCTTCAACAGGTATATGTGTTCTCGCTTTACTTGTTTTGCAACTTCCGCTAGTTTTAGTAGATGCTTTTGTTTGTTTTGTTTGAGTTTTTGACTCTTCCATAAGTTTGTTTAACCTTTTTTAGATTTACTAGGATCAAGTAGTTATTTGATGTAGTTCATTTTGGAATTAATTGTGATGGCGTAATTTTAGTCTTTATTTTTGAATTTGTCAATTAAATTGGATTTTTAAATAAAAAAGAGTTAAAAAAAAGGCACCAACTTGGTGCCTTTTTTACTTTATAATATAAGAATTATAATTTGCCTTCATTTTTAGCTAAATATTCAGCAACACCTTTTGTGTCTGCTTTCATACCTTCATCGCCTTTGTTCCAACCAGCAGGACACACTTCACCGTGCTCATTTGTAAATAACATAGTATCAACCATTCGAATCATTTCATCAATATTTCTTCCTAATGGCAAGTCATTGATAACTGCGTGTCTTACTGTTCCATCTTTGTCTATTAAAAATGAACCTCTAAGAGCTACTGATTCACCAAATAAAACATCGTAATCTTTTGAAATTTGTTTGCTTAAATCTGCTACAAGTGGATATTTAACTCGTCCAATTCCACCTTGTTCAACAGGAGTTTCTCTCCATGCAAAGTGTGAAAATTGTGAGTCAACAGAAACACCAATAACATTAATACCTCTTGAAGTAAAATCATCAATTCTTTTTGAAAATGCAATAATTTCTGATGGACAAACGAAAGTAAAGTCTAGTGGATAGAAAAAAAGTACTGCACCTTTTTTTCCAATATTTTCATATAAATTAAATTTTTCTTCTATTGAACCGTCTGCAAGGACAGCTGCTGCTGTAAAATCTGGAGCTTTTTTTGTTACTAACATCGTTAAATTCCTTTTTATATTTTAAGTTTTGTGTCTGGAATTGTACTCTTTTTACTTTAAAAAATCTAAACTTAAAATTACCAGTTAATAATTTTAAGAATATATTTATCTTAAGATAATTTTTATCCTTAAAATAGTATAAATTTAAACCAATATTTATTTTTTCTGTGTTAAAGTGAGCGCAATAAATCTAAGGAGAAAATATGGCAGTAATTATTACAGATATTTGTATTAGCTGTGATGCGTGTTTAGACGAGTGTCCAACTGAAGCAATTGTAGATAACGATGAGAATCCAACTGGTGAAGATATTTACTATGTGTTTGAAGACAAATGTGTAGAGTGTATTGGACACAATGACACACCTGCATGTGCTGAAGCATGTCCTACTGAAGGATGTATTGTATGGGGTGAAAATCCTACAACTGAAGGTGCGGTTGCTGGACAACCATGTATTGAAGACTAATTTTTAGTTTTTAATTTCACTTTATAAAAAGGCAAGTAGTTTTACACTACTTGCCTTTTTTTATTCTTTTAGGTATAATCCGCGACTCAAAATTTAACTTTAGGAAATAAAGAATGGAAAGAACACTATCAATCATCAAACCTGATGCTGTTGCAAAAAATGTAGTTGGTAAAATCTTAGACAGATTTGAAACAGCTGGTTTAAGAATTGCTGCAACAAAAAAAGTACAATTAAGCAAAGCAGACGCAGAAGCTTTCTACGCAGTTCACGCTGCACGACCTTTTTATGGAGAATTAGTTGCTTTTATGATCTCTGGGCCTGTTGTAATTACAGTTTTAGAAGGTAACAATGCAATGAACATCAACAGAGATTTAATGGGTGCAACTAACCCTAAAGAAGCAGCAGCTGGAACAATTAGAGCTGATTTTGCAGACTCAATTGATGCTAATGCGGTTCATGGTTCTGATTCTGTAGAAAATGCAGCTAATGAAATTAAATTTTTCTTTTCAGATAGAGAAATTTGTTAATAATTACCTATGAAAATTGAATTTAAAAAAGCCCCTCAGACAGAAAAAGAGTTTCAAACTGAATTTAATTCAGTTAAATTAGAGGGTAATTTTTGTAAAATGTCGTCATCTTTAGTCAAAATTGAAGCCAATTTAAACGGAAACATTCAAATAGAGTGCTGCCGATGCGGAAAAAGCGAAGATTTAGAGCTTAATGAACCACTTAATCTTGTGTTAAGTGATGGCATTTTCGATAAAGAATCAGAAGATTTAGTTATTGAAATAGAGAGTGGAATTATTGATTTTGATGAAATAATTCAAACAGAAGTAGCTTCAATACAGAGTGATTATCACTTTTGTAGCGAATGTGCAAATACTGAAGAAGTATTTGAAAAAGAATTTTAAATAAGGAGAATAACATGGCAGTACCTAAAAGACGAGTGAGTCATACGCGAGCAGCGAAAAGAAGAACTCACTACAAGATTACATTGAAAAAACCGGTAAAAGATACCGATGGAACTTGGAAAATGCCTCACACAGTGAACCCAAACACTGGTGAATATAAAAGCTAATGGTAAAAATTGCCATTGATGCAATGGGTGGGGACTTTGGTCCCGCACCTATTATAGAAGGTTTAGTTTTTGCATTAAGACAAAACAATAACTTTACCGCAATAGCGGTTGGAAAAAAAGATATTTTACTCCCTTTAATCCCACGTTTCCTCGATGATAGAATTGAAATCCTTGATACTAACGATGTAATATCTATGCACGACGGTGCTACTGATGCCCTCAAACGAAAAGAAAGTACCATTTATAAAGCTATTGATTTAGTTAAAGAAGGCTTGGCTGATGCTGTGGTTTCTGCTGGACATTCTGGAGCTTCAATGTCATTAGCAACATTAAAAATTGGACGACTTAAAGGGGTTACACGACCTGCTATTGCTACGCTTATGCCTACTAGTGAAAATCAAAATACTTTGGTTCTTGATGTGGGTGCAAATGTAGATTGCGATGCAAAAAATTTATTTGAATTTGCTATTATGGGACAAGCCTATGCACAATTTGTTTTAGAACTCGATGATCCCATTATTGGACTACTTAGTAATGGCGAAGAAGAGTCTAAAGGAAATGAAGCTACTAAAGAGGCTTATGAATTAATAACAAAAGCTAAAATACCTAATTTTGCAGGGAATGTTGAAGGCAGTGATATCTTCAAAGGAACCGTAGATGTAGTTGTATGTGATGGTTTTATTGGTAATATTTTACTTAAAACCGCAGAAGGCGTTGCTGATACTATTGGCAAAATCTTAAAGAAAAACTTAAAACGATCACTTATTTCTATTGCAGGTGCTGTGTTGATGAGAAAAGTGTTCAAGAATTTAAAAGTAAGAGTTGATTATGCTGAATATGGTGGTGCTCCTCTTTTAGGTGTTAAATCGCCCGTTATTATTGCACATGGAAAATCAAATCATATAGCAATAAAAAATGCAATCTTTCAAGCAATTAGAGCAGCAAACTCTAATATGAATCAAAATATAGAAGAGAGATTGCACCGATATAAAAATAATTACTAAGGATTTTTTATGACTTATGCCGCTTTTAGATCAATAGGTGCGTATATCCCTCCCAAAGTTATGACAAACGCTGATTTTGAAAAAATCATTGACACAACTGATGAGTGGATTACAAAACGAACCGGAATAAAAGAGAGACGAATCTCTGAAAAAGATGAAGCATCCTCTGATTTAGGAGCAAGAGCAGCTGAAGTTGCAATTTCACGTGCTGGTATAAAGAAAGAAGAAATCGACTTATTGATTTGTGCAACGGTAACTCCTGATTATTTATGTATGCCCTCAACTGCTTGTTTAGTTGCTTCAAAATTAGGTTTACCAAATCTTATGGCTTTTGATATAAGTGCTGCTTGTACTGGTTTTGTCTATGCATTAAGCATTGCAAAAGCATTTATAGAATCAGGAGCTAAGAAAAATGTTCTTATTATTGGAGCTGAAACATATACCTCTATTTTAGACTATACAGACAGAGGTACATGCTTTATTTTTGGAGATGGCGCGGGAGCTGCAATTATTTCAGCAACAGATAATATCTCTGAAGCCATTGTCGATGTAAACTGTGCAAGCGATGGAAATTATGAAGATTTAATTAAAACCGAAGGTGGAGGAAGCAGACATCCTTGCTCTCAAGAAGTTTTAGACAATAAAATGGCATGTATTCGAATGAAAGGGAATGAAACCTTCAAATTGGCGGTTAAAACTTTAACTTCAGATGTAAAAGTTATGCTTGCAAAACATAATTTAAGCAACAAAGATATTACCCATTTTATTCCTCATCAAGCCAATTTACGAATTATAAAAGCCGTAGGCGACGCACTTGGATTAACTGAAGAACAAACTATTATCACAGTTGATAAATATGGAAACACTTCCGCTGCTTCTATTCCAATGGCTATGAATTACGCCTATGAACAAGGAAAAATAAAAGCAGGTGATACTATTTTATTTGATGCCTTTGGAGCAGGACTCACATGGGGAAGCGCTCTTTTCCCTTTCTCTCCAAAAAAATAATCTTTTATATTTCAGTTAATGGAATTTTTCCATTAACTGCTTCTTTTTTACTCTTTAATTAAATTTTTATTTTTCGGATTATTTTTAAATGCATTCATAGATTTTTGGACCAGTTCTTCTTTTTGAACAAAATCATCTGAAGTAGCAATAGAGTTAATATATAAAATTGACTCTTCAATAATTATTTGAAAAATAGCTAAATAAGGAATTTTTACCAATGCACCAAAATTTTCTTTTCCAAATCCTGCTTCGAAAATCAAATCATCCTCGCCTAACTCAATAGTTGAGTAGGTATAATTTGAAAGTACAAACAGAGAAAATGTTGAGAGTTTATCTAAAATTGAACTTGGTAATTCTGGTTCAAAAGTAATTCCCTTAACATTTGCGGTTACTGCAAACTCTTGTTTAGCATTTAAAAAAAATGTAATAACCTCTTTAATTTGATTCTTAGTAAGTTGTCTATACTCTTTATTATTTATTAAAGTATTAACCATTGGTATCCTTGTGTTCTAATTTATGTGTATTATAACAAATAATATTACCCATTTTTCTTATTTATAAAATTATATTTATCTATTCAAGTATTGAGTAATCGGTAATTATTCTCATTCCCATCATAGCATTAAGCAGTGCGATTTTTTTTGCATTTTTTAACATTTCAACACTTATATTTGCAGCAAAAACCTCTTTTTCTTTTATTAATCGTTCTTGCGTTGTTCCTCTTAAAAGTGGGGTTTTGCTTGTAATCCAAAACTCACCATCGTAAATAGCAATATTTGAAATAGAAGTATCCGTTACAAAACCATTTTTAACAATAATAATTTCATCGCTTTGTTCTTTTTTATTCAATAAAGCATTAAGCTGCTCCCTGTTGGTACTTTTGTATTTATATTCAATAGTATCGTCATGGATAATTTTAAATTTTTTGAAGATTCTTTTTATATAAGGTTCATAAAGAACATCTATAACACCGTGCTTGTTATAGAGTACTTTACACCTTAAAAAATCGTCATTGATAGGCAAAACATACTCATGCAAGTTAATATTAATCATAATAGTTCGTGCAATTCTTTGACAATGATAATCTAAATTATAAGCAATTCCATCATCACATTTAATTGTTTCAAAAAATACTTCACTTTTTTTCATTGCAAACCTTTTTATATGGTTTAATTATAGTATAAACAGTTACGAAGGGATATATATTTTATCAATTAACTCTTGATATTCACTAAAACAATCCGAATCGCATGTAATTCCACCGCCACTTTTATAAAAAAGTTTATTGTCTTTTGCTTTTTCTATAAAGCGAATCATTACAGAAGAGTCCAAATTTTTGCCATCGTATACACCAAAAACTCCTGTGTAATATCCTCTTTTATACTTTTCAGTTTTTTCTAAAATTTCTACTGTTTTTTTCTTAGGAGTTCCCGTAATTGAACCTGCAGGAAGAAGTTTTAAAATAATATCGCCTATGTTTTCATGCCAAGAAGTTGACAACGTGCCTTCTATTTTTGAACTTATTTGTAAAAGCGTTTTTTCGCCAGCTTCTATTTTTTCTACATAACGAAACTTTTTTACTCGAACTTTTTTTGCCACCATCGACAAATCATTTCTTAGTAAATCCACTACCATTGTGTGTTCAGCTTTTTCTTTTTCATTGTTTAAAATAATGGCTTTGGCATTTTTAATTTTAGCATCAATAGTGCCTTTCATAGGAAAAGCAGCAATGATATTGTTTTTTATTTGAATAAATCTCTCAGGAGAAAAACAGATAAATTTATTTTTGTATTGCAGTTTAAATTTAGAAGAGGCTTTTTGATAGATTTCATCCCATGTTAAGTTGGTTTCAATGGGAGTTTTAACTGTTAAATTTAGTAAATAACTGTTTCCTTTCTTAATCTCTTCTTGTAAGATGTCAAATTTTTTTTTGTAGGTTTTAAAACTTATAGGGAATTTTTTAACCTCTGTCTTTTCATTTGAAAAAGAGGAAGTTTCACTGATTTTATATTGAATATCTAAAGGTAATTTTTTTAAAGGAAAAACTACATGTTGCTTTAAATCATAAGAGAGCATAAAAAAAAATGGCTCTTTTAAAGAGCCATATAAATTTAATTTTTCTTGAAAAGTTTTCTTCAAGATTATCCCAATAATTTTTTCAGAACAGCCATTCGTACAGCAACTCCATTGCCTACTTGTTGTAAAACTTTGCATCGTGGGTCTTTTAACATATCATCGCTAATGTCAATATTTCGGTTAACAGGTCCTGGGTGCATTAATATAATATCGCGGTCACCTAAAACTTCTGGAGTAACGCAATAATCTTTCGCATACTCATTTAACGACTCAAAATAGACTTCGTGGTGTCTTTCAAGTTGAGTTCTTAAACTAATAATTACATCAACCTCATCAATTATTTCACTAATATGGTCATATTGTCTAAAGTCATTGGTATCTGTATATTTAAAACAATCAGGCGCTACAAAGATAACTTCCATTCCAAATCGTGGAAGTAATCTTCTATTAGATCCTGCTACTCTTGAAGATTTAACATCTCCAATAATAGCCACTTTTTTTCCCTCTGCATTCCAATTAAAATGTTCTAAAATAGTAAACAGATCCAATAAGGCTTGTGTAGGATGTGCATGCGTTCCATCTCCTGCGTTTATAATAGGGCAATTAACTTGTTCGATTAAACTTCCAGGTAACCCACACTCTGAATGTCTTATGGTAATAGCATCTGGTCGCATGGCATTAATATTAGCAATAGTATCAAAAATAGTTTCGCCTTTGCTTCTTGAACTTCGCCCCACATCCAAAGAGATAACTTGCGCACCTAATCGTTTCGCTGCTATTTCAAATGCACTTCTGGTTCGTGTGGAGTTTTCAAAAAACAAATTGACAATAATTTTTCCTTGTAAAACCAAGTTGGAAGTTAAGTCTTTAAAGATTTTGGCATCTTCAAAGACTTCAAGTATCTCCTCTTTTGAGAAATCAGAAGTCGTAATTAGGTGTTGCATTCGTTGCCTTATTTTTGATTTCTATTTTACCTAAAATCTCATTAAAAAAAATTTATATTTTCAATTTTATTTCATATTTGGGTTAAGTTTTAACAAAATCAAATCTGCAAGCATATTTCCTATAAGAGTTAAGAAAGCTCCTATAATTAAAATTCCCATAATTACAGGATAATCATGGCTCAATGCACTTTGATAAAAAAGCAATCCCATGCCATCTATTGAAAAAATAGACTCTAAAATTACACTTCCTCCAATAATTCCAGGAAGCGACAACCCAAGTAAAGTGATAACAGGTGGATATAAATTGGGCAAAATGTAGTAACGCAAAATCTGTTTTTTGCTTAACCCTCTGCTTTTTGCAAAAAAGATATAATCACTTTTTAAAATTTCAATAGTGAGTGAGCGAATATAAAGTGTCAAACTCCCAATGCCTCCAAATGTCATAATAAAAATAGGCAACACAAGATGCCACGCCATATCTAAATAATATTCAACCCCCGTAGCATTAGCAACGGAATGTAAACCAGCAATTGGCAGCCACTCTAAATATATTGAAAACACCAACACCAATAAAAGAGCTAAATAAAACGATGGCATTGAAAAACTTAAAAGTGAAAGTTGGCTTGAAAATCTATCGAAAAAACTGTTTTTTCGTAAAGCAGATTTAATTCCTAAATAAAGTGAAAGCACAAACACCAATACTATACTAATAATATTAAGTGTCAAAGTAATTGGAATTCTATTTAAAATCTCCTCTTTAACCATTTGACCACTGGCAAAAGAAATCCCAAAATCAAGCTGCAAAATAGCAAACACCCAAGAAAAATATTGTACATATAAAGGTTTGTCTAACCCATAAATAGTTTTTAAATGTTCAATAGATTCAGGCGTAATATTAGGGTTCAATTCCCCACTTGCAAAAAAAGAGTTAGGCGCTAGATTTATAGCAATAAAAGAGATAAGACTAATAATAAACAGCATAATGATAAGATATAATAATTTTTTAATAAAGAGTTTCATAAACAAGATTATACACAACATAGGTTTAAAATGATAGGCATAGATATTGTAAATATTTCACGAATTGAAAAAATGATGGTGAAATTTCCAGAAAAAGCGTTGAAGCGTTTTTTAAATGAAGATGAAATTATACTCGTCAAATCACCGCAAACAGCAGCGGGATTTTGGGCTGCTAAAGAAGCTGCTAGTAAGGCTATTGGCACTGGGATTGGGGGGATTTGTTCCTTTCATGATATAAAAATTAAAAAAGATAAACATGGTGCTCCAAAACTTAAATATAGCAAAATGTTGAGAAAGAAATTTAAAATAAAAAAATCAGTATTAAGCATAAGTCATGATGGGAATATCGCAGTTGCTGTTGTGGTAAACAGTAAAAAAAAATAAAAGAAATAAAGGTTTGATATACATCAATGTTTACTCATTTTTTATATATTAAACTACTCTAATATAAAGAAGCTTATTTTGGTGGGTTTAACCTAAATCTTTCTTATAAAGGAGTTTATCATGATACTTTTTATCCTAAGCACAAAACCATATAATGGAAGTGACCATATGTATGGTGCGTTAAGATTGGCAAAAAAACTGGTAGAAGTGGGTGAAGAAATACATATTTTTGCAATTAGCGATGCAGTTGATTTAGTAAGAGCAGTTGCAAAAAAACCTGACTCTTATGATCTTGATTTACAAGCGTTAATAAAAGAGCTGCTGGAGTTAAATATTCCTATAAAAGCTTGTGGAACCAGTCTTAAACGTTCAGGTGAGTATAAAAATGAACCTTATTTAAATGATGATATTAGAGGCTCATTAGACCTTTTAGCATCTTGGACAAAAGAAGCCAGTAAGGTTTTAACGTACTAAACACTAAATAAAGGCTATTTTATAGCCTTTATTTTTTAAACTTTTACTTTAATTTAAACTATCCAACAAATTTTAAAATGGCTTGAATAATGGTAGCATTTATTAAATCTACAAAAAATGCTCCGCATAAAGGAACTATTAAAAATGCTTTATATGAAGGTCCATACATATTGGTAATGGCTTGCATATTGGCAACAGCTGTAGGCGTTGCCCCTAATCCAAACCCACAATGACCTGCTGTTAAAATAGCAGCATCGTAGTTTTTTCCCATAACTTTAAATGTGATAAATGATGTATATAAAATGAGTGTTAACACTTGAATTATTAAGATTATCACTAAAGGTCCTGCTAAACTTGAAAGTTGCCAAAGCTTTAAAGACAAAAGTGCCATTGCTAAATATAAAGACAAAGATGCGTTTCCAAATACATCTATTGCTCTGTCAAAAACATTTACTCTTAAGAAGTTTTCTAAAACATTTCTAAGTATTACACCTCCACCCAAAGCCCAAACAAAAGTTGGTAATTCAATAGCGGTGCCTTTAGTTAGCACCGTCATAAAATCAGCAAATGCCAAACAAGCAGCAAAAAGTCCCAACGTTGTAATTGCACTGTTTGCTGTAATTAATCGAATATTTTTCGGATATCCAAAAGGCACAAACTCTTCAATAATTGGTGGGTTTTTTTCTTTTTCTATCTCTTCTTCATGTTCACTGTTAGCACACGCTAAGTCGTATTTATTGATAAGAATTTTAGCCATTGGTCCGCCTACTAAACCACCCATAATTAAACCAAAAGTAGCACTGGCCATTCCTAAAGTAGTAGCCCCTTCTATGGCATATTTTGTCTCTAAAATTCCTCCCCAAGCACCAGCTGTTCCATGACCTCCTGTTAGTGCAATAGAACCAGCTATTAGTCCAATAAGTGGGTCAATTCCTAGTAGCGTTGCCAGTGATATTCCAACAATATTTTGAATTATTATAAAAAAGGCAATCACAAATAAAAACAGCAGAAGAGTTCTTCCTCCCTCTTTTAGCTTATAAAAATTTGCACCAAGACCAATTGAAGTAAAAAATATAAGCATAAAAGTTGTTTGTAACTCAGCACTTGTTGTTATGCTGTATCCCCAAATATAATAAACCAAAGTGGAGATAAATGCAGCAACCAATCCACCAGCAACGGGTTCTGGAATATTGTATTTTCTTAAAAATCCTATTCTTTTTACTAAATACTTTCCAATAAGCAATACTATAACAGCAGCAATTAGCGTATAGTACGAATTAAACGTAAAATTCATAACATCCTTTCTTTTATCTGCTCTTCTTTATTTTCCTAAATATCTCTCTAATATAATTTTTGCAGCAATAGAGTCAATACGCCCATCGCGTTTGTGTTTGATTTCACCTTTGATTAACTCTTCGGCTTCTATGGAACTCATATTCTCTTCTTGAAATTCATAAGGAATTTTCAAATCAAGCAAATTTACAAAATGTTTGATTCTGTTTTGTGTATCAACACTAGAACTTGGAAATCCAACAATAAGCTTTTCTATTTCCCACTCTTTTAAAAAAATATTAACATCATGTGCCGCTTGGTTTCTATTTCTTCGTAAAATTGCATTTTGTGGAGTAACTATATTGCCGTATAAACAAATTGCCACACCAATACGCTTTAAACCCACATCTAAAGAAGCCAGTTTTTCAGCCATTTACAATTAACTCATTGGCAAGGTCAAAGTTATTGGCGGTCATTAAATGAATTTTAGGGTGAAACGTTTTAATTTGTTCAAAAAGTTTATGATTTAACTCTAAACCAATTTTTCGCTCCTCTTCTTCACTTTTATCATTGGCTTTTTCTAGGGCATCAATCCAGTTTTGCGGTACTCGAATACCTGGAACTTGAGCTGAAAGAAAGAGTGCCGTTCGTAGTTTCACAATTGGGAAAATTCCAAAAATAAGCTGTGCCTCTTGTTTATGAGAACTAACCTCTTTTTTGGCATTTTCAAAACTTTCCAACAATATTTTGGCATTTTCAAGGTCATATACCGGTTGTGAGATTAAGCCAATAGCACCTTCTTGAATCTTTTTTTGCATCTTTTTTTCTAATGTTTTAAAACTTTTTGCATAAGAGTTCGTAACAGCAAAAGGGAAAATCTCTTTGGGTTGCGTTTTAAAAGGTCGCCCTGCTAAATCCATGCCATGATTAAACGATTTAATCATTTTTAAAAGTAGCGTTGAATTACTTTCAAAAACACCTTTGGTATTAGGTTGGTCACTCATTTTTGCAGGATCACCTGTAAGACACAAAATTGTTCGTATGTCAAAATCATTGGCACCTAGTAAATCCGATTGCAATGCAATTTTATTTTTATCTCGCATGGTCATAGTAGCAATTACCGGTTTATTAAACGCTGTTTGCAGTTTTAGTGCAGCAAAAAGTGAGCTGTATTTCAGTTTTGCTAAAGGGTTATCCGTTGCTGAAAAACCATCAACTTTCTTATCTAAGTCATAGGATTTTATTTTAGCAAGAAGGGTATCCATTGAAGGTTCGTGCTGGGGAGTGGTTTCAAGTGTTAAAAAATTTCCCGATTTTAATTTGCTTATGAGTTCATCAAACATTCAAAAAGAATCCTTAAAGTATTTTAGCTATAATTATATCCTTTAAATATTTAACATAGGATTTATAATGAAACTAGCCGTCTTCGATTTTGACTCCACACTTATGGATGGAGAGACTATTGACTTTCTCGCACATGAACTAGGAATTAAAGAGAAAGTTGCCAGAATTACCGAAGAAGCAATGTCTGGACGACTTGATTTTTTCGAAAGCTTAACCACACGAGTAGCTTTGCTCAAAGGCTTGCCGTACAAAAAAGCAGTAGAAATTTGCGCTTCTTTACCTCCTATGCCAGGAGCTCCTGAAACTATTAAAGAGCTTCAAAACAGAGGGTACAAAGTTATTTGTTTCTCAGGTGGCTTTAGAATTGGTACGACTCCATTTAAAGAAAAATATGGTCTTGACGCTGAGTTTTCAAATATTTTACACCACAAAAATGGGGAACTAACAGGCTTAATTGGTGGGGAGATGATGTTTGGTTTTTCAAAAGGCGATTTACTTCAACGAGTTCAAGCACTTATGGGCATTACTTCAAAAGATACGTTAGTTGTAGGAGATGGTGCAAACGATGTTTCAATGTTTAAATATGCCGATACAAAAGTTGCATTTTGTGCTCATGCTATTTTAAAAAAAGAGGCAAATATTATTATTGATACAAAAGATTTAACACAAATTTTAAATGAAATTAAGGGATAACAATGGCTTTAAAAGACGAAATAAACTTTTCACTTTGGTGTGACTTTATAGAAAGAGATTTCTTAGAAAATCAATTCAAAGAGTTAATAGAAAACGAGATAATCCACGGAGCTACAAGTAACCCAGCCATTTTTGAATCAGCAATTTTAAACTCAGTAGCATACCGACAACAACTCGATATGTTACAAGCCAATGACCAAAAAAAGATTTACGAAGAGTTAGCAATTACAGACATAAAAAGAGCATCTCAAATTTTATATCCACTTTATGATGACAATAGTAACGATGGATTTATTTCATTAGAAGTTGACCCACTGTTGTGTGATGATGAAGCGTCTACTCTTGAAGAGGGAATACGACTTTACAACACCATTGGCAATGAAAATGTCATGATAAAAGTACCCGCCACTCAAGCTGGATATGGAGCCATGAAAGCCTTAACCTC
>Ga0265294_10001563_pt1 | contig 30840 bp, 27 predicted proteins | sample MunlanPumphouse3_FD_192504 | JGI IMG/M metagenome (GOLD analysis project Ga0265294, IMG submission 192504) | Groundwater microbial communities from a municipal landfill in Southern Ontario, Canada - Pumphouse #3 | ecosystem: Environmental > Aquatic > Deep subsurface > Groundwater | place...
GAGTGGCTTGGTACACTCACGAAGGCAATGAGTTTAAAGCCACTAATGATCTTGGACAAGAAGTTGTTCAATATGTTAAGGCTGATGACTTCGTGAATACGGCCGAAATTATCCTTAACTACGCCAATGGTTCAGAAATCGCCTATATGGTGACAATGTTCATCGACGGTGGTTGGGAGTATTACTGCTACACCGAAATGCTTAAGCTAATCAAGGACAGAAATACTAACTATGCTGGTATTAACTGGATGACACTTAAAAGCGCCACCAATGATGCTAAGGCTAATGCTCTCATGCAATTGATTTCGTATGAATCAGGCATGGATCTCGCTGAAGTACCACTTATCTTAGGTGAAGATTTAGATGCAATCGCTAATTTCTCACGCGTTGGTGTTACGGCCACAAGCGAGTATGAACTTCATTATCGCTTGAATCAACCAGCTCGTTTCTTCCCGACTTTACTTACTTACGCACCATTCTATCCGATTAACCGTGCTTTCTTTAATCAACACAAATTCTCCGGTTTCGGAACTAGCAGAGAAAAGATGCTTTATAACGGACCTTATATTTGCTCGGAATGGGGTGACACCAAAATCCAATATACGCGTAATGAAAACTACTACAATGTTTCTGACGTGCATATTAAAACAGTTAACTACACGATAGCCCCTGACACCATTTCTTACGCTGATATGCGTGAAGATTTTGAAGAAGGCATTATTGACGGTTTTACCGTCGCTAAAGAAGATGCCGTCGGTTGGGAAAATTATATCACTGGACCAGATAATTCTGGTACTGTTCAAAATCCCTACAGCCCATTAGTCAATAGCCGTGAATTGAATCTTATCGATTACACATGGCACTTTGTTCTTAACGTTGAAAGAGAAACAGACCTAAGTCTTCAGCCTGACACTATTTTTGGTGCTTCAGATTCGATTTATGCCGCTGATGAAATTGTCAACACGAACAGAGCCTTGAAGATTAAGGAAGTTCGCCGTTTGATTTTAGATGGTATCGATTTTGAAGATTACAATCAACAAAATGAAGCAACCGCTGATGATATTCACCAATATCAATTGAATACTTTAACTCCTCCAGGATACGTTTTCGATGAAAACGACAAAGATTATCTTGATTATTACTACGAGGAATATGCTGAGCAAAAAGGCCTTGCTGATGCCGCTGCCGCTAAAGCTCTTGTTGGTCCACAAACCATCGAAGGCGCCAATTACAGTGATGCCGAAGTTCTAGTTATGCGCGCTGAAGCTGAAGCCGCTGTTGCAAAGTATAATGCCGAATATCCGGATGCACCGATTAGGACTCCGATTATTATCGAAAACGCTGGTCTTGCTGGCTACGGTGGTTCTAGCTACAACTTATATGAAAACCTTTGGATCAATGGATTCAATAGCAGAGTTAATGAAGGACTCACTGCTGGTAATGAGTTTGTAAAAATTGTTAACAACCTAAAAACAACGAGCTCGACAGCAGCTACAAATAATGCTTATGCCGCCTATTACACCCTTAATACTTGGGGTTGGATTGGCGACTATGCTGACCCATTAACCTACCTACACACTTACGTCACTAATGGTGATATGTCACTCTTTACTGGTACAAAAGCTGCCCGCGATAACTATTACGTTAATGAAAGCGGAGATCTTGTTTCTCAAGTTGGTGGCTTACTTGAAGACTATGATGATATGGTTGATGAAGCAAAAGCGATTACTTCTAGTAATACTCTTCGTTATCAAGCTTTTGCTGAAGCTGAGTACAAACTTATCAACGATGTCCATATCATTAAACCACACTCCATGAATAGCCAAGGTTGGGCTGTTTCCGTCTCACGCGCAATCGGGTACGAAAATCCAACTGCCTCTTACGGACTAGCTGACTACCGTCTAACTGGAATGTGGGTTCTCGTCAATCCACCGACTGGACAAGAACGTCAAGTCGCTCGTGATTTGCAAGCAACCGCAAAGGCTGCTGCCCTCGAAGCAACCGGTGTCTATAACTATATCGGTTCAGACGAAGAATAATTAATTGACCTACGCAAATCAGGATCAATGAAAGTTGGTCCTGATTTGTTGCTGGTCTATCATGAGTGAAAGGACATCAAATTACAAATGGGAATATATTTAATAGGTTACACACTGATCGCACTTGCTCTCCTTTTTGTGGTGTTTGTTCAACTCGTCAGTCGTCGCCTTATTTTTAAAAATAACATACGGATTCAACAAATCTTTGCCCATCCCCTTCTTACGTATTCAATTGGCCGAATTGGCAGCGCTCTAATCTCCATTCTCTTGGCGGTTACAGCGACCTTTTTCTTAATTCGCGTCAAGAGCGAAGGCTTCATGATTTGTAAGCAGGCAATCGGAACATGGGATAAGCTTGGCGAAAGCCTTAGAGAAATGCAATGTATTGCATTAAAAGAACGTCTCGGTATTACCGAGAACTGGTTTGTTGATTTATTTACGTATTATTACAAAATTTTGCCGTTTCCAAAAACCGTTTGCCAAATGACTGACATCGGAACGATTGTTGGGTCAGAGACGATTTACACTGTTTCTAATCAAAATTGCCGCAACTTCATTCTTGATCTTGGCACCGTCTTCTTTTTAGGCGGCGGCAATAATGGTAAGTTCGTTCTCGATCTTATCTCCGAAAAAATGGTAATTTCCTTTAGAATCGGCATCATCGCCGTCATTGTCGAACTACTTCTTGGCTATCCAATGGGAATTATGATGGCTAAAAACAAAGATGGGGTTTTTGATAAAATAGGTAAAACCTATATCATCACTATCGATGCGATACCCGGTGTTGCTTACTATTACATTTGGATGGCTCTTTTTGCTGGTATTGGTCTACCAACTATATATCAGGCTGATAATCCTTTAACCTTTTTGGCACCTGCCTTGACGATGGGCTTTACCGGAATGGCCGGTATTGCACTTTGGGTCCGTCGCTTTATGCTCGATGAATTTAATTCCGACTATGTCAAATTTGCTCGCGCTAAAGGTTTGAGTGAAAATCGCATCATGTACACACACATTTTAAGAAATGCGATTGTGCCATTAGTTCGATCGATTCCAGCCGCTATTCTTGGCGCTTTGCTTGGAACATTCTATATTGAAAAAATCTATGGTATTGATGGTATCGGTGGTTTGTTGGTTACATCCGAAGCATCAAACGATTACTTCGTCTTACAAGGCATCATTGTCGTTTCGGCTTTGATTTCTATCGTTGCATACCTTGCTGGTGACATAGTCACCGCCATCGTTGACCCGCGTATTAGTTTCTCGAAAGAATAAAGGAGGGATAAAACATGTCAACTAACAATACAGTTAAAAATATTGACTCAACAATATATCACAATGTTGAAGACCTCTTTACGGTCATCGGTGCGAGCGAGGAAAACATTGAAAAACTCACTTCGGCTCCATATTCGTATTGGCGCGAAACGTTTAAACAACTACTTAAAAAGCCTTTAGCGATTCTAAGCGTTGCCGTTATTTTCTTAATCATTTTCTTTACGATTTTTGGACCAATGATGAAATCATATCGCGTTATTAGTAATGCGGATGGTTTAGCGGATATTTTCCCGGCTAACCAAAGTTGGAGTGCTGATCACTGGTTTGGAACCGGCGGTAATAAAATGAGTTATTACAAGGGACTTGACCTATGGACTGTTGTCTGGGTCGGTGCCCGTTTATCACTCATTCTCGGAACGGTTGTCGCCTTGATTGATACCTTCTTGGGCATCTTGATTGGTTCGTTGTGGGGTTACTTCCGTCGTCTTGATCCGATCATGATTGAAATTCGTAACTTTGTTAATAACGTTCCATCTCTTCTATTGTATTTCTTACTCATGGCCTTTTTAGAGCCAAACTTCTGGACGATTGTCTTCTTATTAACAATGTTCAGCTGGATAGGATTAGCTGGTTTTATTCGTAACCAAATTATTATTATTCGTAATCGTGACTATAACATTGCTTCAATTACACTAGGATCTTCGCCAAAGGCGATGATTACTCATAACCTCTTACCGTACTTGATTTCCGTTATCGTTACCGTCGTATCAACCGCCATCCCTGCTGCGGTCAGCAGCGAAGTTGGCCTGGCCTTCTTTGGACTTTCCTTCAGTGCGGCCGCAGGCGACATCACGCTTGGGCAAGTGCTTACGGATGCAACGCGCGATGAGTGGATGGTGTATCCGTACCTTTTAATCGCCCCAATGGTTGTTCTTGTGCCTTTAACAGTAACCTTCTTTTATATCGGCTTAGCGCTTGCTGATGCCACCGACCCTAAGAATCACAGGTAGAAAGGATAATTATGCAAACATTAGAAAAAGAAAAAGTACTCGAAGTTCGCGACTTATCCGTCGGCTTTATTTCTCATGGGAAGAAAGTAAACGTTATCCGTAACGTTACAATGGATGTTTACCAAGGCGAAACATTAGCAATTGTCGGTGAATCTGGTTCCGGGAAATCAGTTTTTACGAAAACGTTCACCGGAATGTTGGATGCAAATGGCTACATTTCAAGTGGCTCAATTATTTTCCATGGCGAAGATTTGGCCAAAAAAACAAAGCATGAGCAATGGAAGGGTATTCGCGGTAAGCGAATTGCGACCATTTTCCAAGATCCGATGACATCGCTTAATCCACTTCTAACGATTGGCTATCAAATCGCCGAAGTTTTAATGCTTCATCACGGTATGAGCATGCACGAAGCAAAAGAAGAAGCAATTAAACTCCTGGAAAAGGTGCGCATACCTGATCCAAAAGGAAGAATGAATGACTATCCTTTCCAATATTCGGGTGGTATGAGGCAACGCGTTGTCATCGCCATCGCTTTAGCGTGTCGCCCAGAAATCCTTATTTGCGATGAACCTACAACGGCTTTAGACGTTACCGTTCAATCACAAATTCTTGAGTTAATTAAAGAACTCCAAAAAGAATATAAATGGACGACCATTTTTATTACGCACGATTTAGGTGTCGTGGCAAATGTTGCCGATCGTATCGCTGTTATGTATGGTGGTCAAATTGTTGAATACGGAACAGCGGAAGATATTTTCTATACGCCTCAACATCCATACACATGGGCTCTTCTTTCTTCGCTACCTCAATTGGGAACAAAGAACGAACCACTGACTTATATCAAAGGTAATCCCCCTTCATTTGTTAACGAAATTATCGGAGATGCTTTTGCTATTCGAAATGATTACGCAATGCGGATTGACCATGTTCAAGACCCGCCGATGTTTAAAATTTCCGAATCACATTATGCAAAGACTTGGCTTCTTGATCCAAGAGCGCCAAAAGTTGAAAAGCCGAAGATTATTCAAAATCTCCGTGAACGCATGAAACAAGCGGCCATTGAACTCAAACGGGAAGTGGGTGAATAGTCATGAAAAAACTATTTAATTTCAAAAAAAGAGATGCAAAAACCCACCATTCTCACGAAAAAGTCGGTTTATTAAGTAAAAAGCACACGCCAGAAAACGCTAACGATCCAATCGTTTCCTTTAAGAATGTTCGCATTGGTTATAAACGCGGTAATGTCGAAAGAGTAATCGTTGATGATTTGAATCTTGATATTGTTCGTGGAGAGATTTTTGGTCTAGTTGGTGAATCTGGTTCTGGTAAAACAACGGTTGGTAGATCGCTTATTAGAGTCACAAATGTCAGTAAAGGAGAAATTCTTTATAACGGCGTTCGCATATCGGGAAAAATTTCAAGAGCACTATCACGCGAAGTTAAGCAAAAAATTCAGATGATATTTCAAGACCCAAGCGCCTCATTAAATGATCGCGCTAATGTCGACTACATTGTTTCAGAAGGGCTAAGAGCTTTTCATTTATATGAAGATGAAAACGACCGCTTAGAAAAAGTTGAGGAAATGATGCGCCGCGTTGGCCTTCGTCCCGAACACCTCAAACGTTACCCGCATGAATTTAGCGGTGGTCAAAGACAAAGAATCGGTATTGCTCGTTCGATGATTATCAAGCCAGAATTTATCGTCGCTGATGAGCCGATTTCGGCCTTGGACGTTTCGATTCGGGCTCAAGTTTTAAACTTGATTAAAGAATTTCAAAAAGAATCAGACTTAACAGTTATGTTTATCGCTCACGACTTATCGGTTGTTAAATATATTTCTGATCGAATTGGTGTTATTTATAACGGTAAAATCGTTGAACTTGCTACTGCTGAAAGATTATTTGAGATTCCTTTACATCCATATACCAAATCACTACTTTCCGCAGTTCCTATTCCCGATCCACGTGTCGAGAAAGTTAAAAAAGTGGTTGTCTATCATCCACAGATGCATCAATACACGCATGATGACGAGCCACAACTTTATGAAGTTGAGCCAGGACATTTTGTAAGAGCTAATAGCGCTGAACTCGCTAGTTATAAAGAAATAATTAGACAAGGAGGAAATAAGTAATGGACGGACCAGAATTTGTTGTTGTGCCAACTGAAGTAAAGAAAAAATCTAAGCTTCGCAAAATTATTACTGCCATTTCTGTTTCACTTGGAATTTTACTCCTTTTAGGCGGAGCCTATTCATCGTTAATATATTTCGTTTTGCTCGATTATGTGACAATGCCTTATATTACCTTTTCATATCGTTCCGATTTAGAAGACGAAAGTCAAATTACAGTTACGATTGATCGCGTTTATTCTGACAGCGACTATCCTGCTCGTTTTCGCATTCCACGTAAATTGATGGGATATCCTGTGACGACAATTGGGCCATCAGCCTTTGCCGGTCTTAATCGTCTTGAAGAAGTGATATTTCCTGAGACGATAACCACGATTGGCGAAAATGCTTTTAGTAATTGTGTAAATTTATCTAAGTTTAATACGCCAAGCGAATTGGAATATATTGGTACGGATGCCTTTAGCAACACTGCCTATATAGCCAACTATCCTGACGATGCAGTTATTATTGGATCTATTCTTTATACATATAAAGGTATTTTTGAAGCTGATACAGCGATTGTAAAAAGCGAAAGCTCACCAGCAATTAGCGAACACGCTCATTACTTTAATCTTGGCGAATTTGAACAAATTGGGGCAGGCGTTTTTGCAAATCAGCCCGGTATTACTTATGCCGAATTCCCCGATCACTTGGACACTATCTCTGATAAATTACTTTATAACTGTGTCAATTTAAGCGAAGTTCACCTAGGTGATAATATTAAATACATTGGCAATGAAGCCTTCTTTGGCGCCAGCTCATTAATTGAAATGGAGTGGTCGGACCAAATTGAGTCGATTGGCGATTACGCATTCAAGGAAACCAATTTTGCGGGCGAGGTGGTTCTCGGAACCGATTTAAAATCGATTGGAATCGGCGCTTTTCAAAACTCTCGTTCGATGACAAAAATGACCATTCCCTCTGGAGTAAGTGTTATTAACAACTATGTATTCGATGGATGTGAAAGTCTAACTGAAGTCGTTTTTGATGAAGATGAGTATAGTCCTAGCAGCCGCATTTATGACATCGGCATAGCCGCCTTCCGTGGGACTGCTATCAGTGAATTTGCAATTCCCTTTAGCGTTCGCATAATCAAAGACAGCACCTTCGAGAATTGTGATAATCTTGTCTCCGTTTATGCTTACGATAATGAAACAGAAACGACCCGCACCGAGTTAATTTATAATGATGAGACCGGGCAGTGGGATCCAGTTCAGGTTTCGCAAGGCTTACAAAAAATTGCAATCAAAGCATTTTATAACGCCACTAGTTTTAAAGAACTTGTTCTTGTCGATAAAGATAACCTAGTTGTTAGCCCATTAGACCGCGTTACATTACCTAGCACCATTCTACAACTTGGCGAGACAAATACAGATTCATTTGTGTTTTCTAACACCGCGATCGAGGTTTTGGATTTAACTAGTTCAATTCGCTTCATCGCTCCTGCCCTAGCTAAAAACGCGACTGAACTCCGCGAAGTCATTATTGATACTTCAGAGGAAATTCTCATGTCAATTATTTATCGTGAAGCATTCATGGGTTGTGTGAAATTAGAAGAATTTGTTGTACCGAATACCGTTCGCGCAATTAATAGTTCGGTTTTTGAAGGGTGTTCCGCTCTTGAATCGGTAACTCTTCCGAACAATACAAACTTCATTGTTCTTGATTCAAATCTTTTCAGAGGTTGTGTGTCCTTATCGTCAATTATTATTCCCAATACGATTCAAGCTATTAAAGATCGCGCTTTTGAAAACTGCACATCCTTAACTAGTATTACTATCCCTTCGTCAGTTACAGCCATGTCTGCAAATGTGTTCAATGGTTGCGATAATTCTTTACAAATCACAGTGATGACAAAGAACAATAACACCGCTAACTGGAATGCTAATTGGCTTGGCTCATCAGGCTTAACTGTCGAAGCTAACGTCACTTATATTCCTGAGTAAAAAAACAGCAAATAAATGATAAAGCCGCGCAAAACGCGGCTTTTACTTTGCTAATTCTATTAATTCTTTTTACGAATAAACGAATTGACCAGATCTTCTTTTAATAATAGTAGACCAGTAAGATATATTACGCCCGATATGGCGACTGTGCTAATGAGTTCAGCTAGATATGCACTTGTGTAATTACCGTTAAACTCAATCATAAAAGCATCAAAGAGAATCGGACCGATGAAGAAGCAAATAAGGGCAACAAAAATTCCCAGAGAAAAGATTTTGAGAGTATTAAGATTAAAAAGAGCGTGACCTGTCCATTTCCATGTTTTGAAAAGCAAGAAGGCGATAATTACTGCATCGGTAAATGCGGTGGCGATAGCAACGCCAATAGCGGGATGGTCTTTAAAAACATATAAACCGAGTACGATTGATAAAACGATATCCAAAACAGCGCCAATTAAAATAGTGTATAAGTAAATCTTTTCCCTTTTCATTGGAATTAGCACCTGGGTATAGATAATGTCGCCGATTGAGTACGTTACCATTAAAGAAGCAAGAATAACTAATATTGTCCATGACTCTTCGAAACCACCGACCGTTGGTAAATAGTTACCAGAAATGAGACTTGTAATCGGTTCACTTAACGTTGTCATGGACGCAATCGCGGGAACAGCGATAAAAAGGGTGATATTGATTGAATATTTTGTTAACTTCTTAAAGAAAGATTTGTCTTCGAGTTGATAATAATAGGCGGCGCGCGGCATGAAAACGATACTTAAAGAAGTCGTTACGGCAATAATAACGTCAACACCTTTGAGGCCAACAGAATAGCTTCCAACCTCGGCCTTATTCGCATTGAGAAACCCGAGAATAAAAGTATCGCTTTGATTGTACAAGGAAAGAACAATTGAAATAGTAAAAAGAACGAGTAGAGGTTTAATATATGATTTAAAATCATATGCCCCCTCTTTTTTAAATGAAATAAACTTTGGAAGATACAAAAGATTACTAATGACAGTCAAAAACGTCACTCCGACAGTGAAAAAGGCATATAGATAAATATCTTCAGGGTATTTGACAAAGATAAAAATGGAAATAGCACTGATCGTTAATATTACGATAGAGCGCATGGCCATATAGAAGTGCTTCTCTAAAGCAATATATATCCATTCAAAGGAAAAGACACCAGTTAAAAAGTTGATGCTTAATATAAAAATAATCTCGCGATTGGATAATAACTCGGGAACCGAGAAAACAAAAGCCAGCATCAAGCCAAAGGAAAGGATAGTTGTAATCGACTGGAGAATAAAAAATTCTTGAGCCTTTTTGCTCAATGCCTTTTTATCATCGCGAACGCGAACGCACTCTCTAACTGCGAAATTTGGAATAGAGATGCGAGCTAAAATTAAAAAGTAATAAACAAATGTGTTGGCCCACGTATATAAACCAATTGTTTCATCGCCAAGAACGCGACACACAAATGGAAAAGTAATAAAGGAAAGAATCGTTAAAACAACCGTGCGAGTCAGATTTACGATGACATTAGTCCTGGTTGTTTCATGCATAATCATATAAATTATATGGGTTTATCACTTAAAATTCATTGCCTTTTTAGAATTTTCTAAAGTGAAACATAAAAATGTGCGATACTATATGATAGTAAAAACGCATATGAAGATTCTTATTGTCTGCCAGTTTTATTACCCAGAACGATTCACAATTTCCGACATCGCTTCCGAACTTGTCGTTTTAGGCCATGATGTAACGGTAATAACCGGCAAACCCAATTACTGCTTTAATGAGATCCTTCCCGAATATCGAAAGGTCCACTATGAAGTAATTAAGGGCGTTAAAGTTCATCGCATTAATTTATATCCCCGTAAACAAAGTCGCATCTCGATTTATCGCAATTACCTATCTTTCCACCGTAACGCTAAAGCGTTTGCTAGAAAACATAAGGATAAATATGATATTGTTTTTTCTACTTCTTTGTCGCCAGTCATTTCGATTGCTCCGGCCATTATTTATTCAAAAAAACACCGTATCAAGCACGTCTTGCATTGCCTTGATTTGTGGCCAGAATCAACCGTTGTTACAGGAGCGGTAAAAAAGGATTCACTTGTTTATAAAATTCTTTATAAATGGAGCAAGAAACTGTACTTAGGATGCGACAAGATTTTAGTTTCTTCGCCTTCTTTTGTCGATTACTTTCACGATGTTTTAAAAATTGATAATATCCCTTTTTCTTATGTACCCCAGCCTTCATTAGCATCTGAAGCAACGTTTGATTCCTTTTCATATCGCAAAAAGTATAACTTCGTCTATGTTGGAAACATCGGACATCTCCAACTCATTAACGAAATCGCAAAGGCTGGCCAGCTTTTAAGTCATCGTGATGATGTAGAAATTCATTTAGCGGGTATGGGCGCTCTTTCCGCCCAACTAACTAGATTCATTGAAGATAATAATCTTCATAACATCGTTACATATCACGGACCATTAGCCTTAGAAAAAGCTGAAGCATTATATAAGAACGCCGATGCACTTATTGTCACTTTAAAAGAAGGCGGCACAGTTGGTAAAACGATTCCTAACAAACTAGTTCACTACTTAAAATTTGCTCGTCCAATTATTGGCGCGTTATCTGGTGATGGAAAAGATATTCTAATTAAAAGCGGTGGAGCAGTTTTAGCCGAACAAAGCGCAGAAGGTATCGCTTTAGCCATGGAAAAGATAATGGCTTTGACCCCAATAGAAAAAGAAGAGATGGGTAAGAAAAATAAGAATTATTATGAAAACAATTTCTCGCTACGGCATGTGACTCAGTTAATCGAAAAAGAATTAATTGATGTTATAAATTCGTAAAGCAGTTTTCCTTGGACTTCTAGTCCATATTTGGCCAAGACCTTTTCCTTAGCGAGAAGGGCTTTTTTCTTCATCTCGCCATTTTGAAAAGCGAGAAATAGTTCCATTGCTTTGCGAAGCTCTTCGCTTGTTCCGTCTTTAATCCATATAGCTTCACCACAAAATTCTTGATGCAAAGTGGTATGAATGGTCGAAAGAAGGGGAACGCCACTACTTAAGTATTCCAATACCTTGCTTGGCACTGAATATTTATCGAGATCTTCGTTAAACAAACGAGGATTAATATTCAAATCAGAATGGGACTCATAATTAAGGACTTGCTCACGCGATAATAAGCCGACATAGCGAATACGAGGATCGTCTTTTTCTACTTGTCGTATTTTTTCGATCATTGGCCCATGTCCTGCAATCAGTAGTTGATGTTTTGTCGTTATTTGTTTAAAAGCCTCAATCATCTTTAAAATGCCATAGCGCTCATAAAGCGCTCCGCAGCAAAAAAAGTACGGCTCCTTGACCAAAGGTTTATCAATAGTTATCTCCTCAGCGAAGCCACTGAATACATACGAAGGCTTTGCCTTTTTATTCGCCAACTCATTAAGTCCAGTAGATAAGGCGATAAAACCATCGTATTTTTTGTTTAAAGTTTCAATTGCTTTGGCATATAAGAAAGATTCGTTTGAAAGAAGTCGAGGATTATCGGTTACGATGGCAATGACTTTAATCTTGTTTTTCTTAGCAACTTTTATCGCAGCTTTTGCTAAAGCATATTTCAAGGAATCGACAAGAATAACAACATCTTCCTTTTGCGCTTTTATAATAGTTGAGATTTCCTTAACAAGGTTGCGGTGACGAAGAAATACTTTGTAAAAGCGTTTAGCGTCATCCGCTAGGTAGTTAAATGTTATATGATCATCATTTGTGTTTGCTTTTTCAAGAGTATCAACCGCAAATAATCCTTTTGAAAAAGGCCTTAAAGTTATAGCGATAATTTCAGTTTGTGTTGCTAGGGCTTTAAGAAAGCGATAATGGAAGTTTTGATTGCTGGGATTAAGATTAAATCTTGCCTTTTTAATATAATTATTAAAATCACTGTCTTTCATCGCTCCCGATATGTATATAATCTTCATTTATTTTCAACCCACTTTTTAAAAATAGTCACATGTCTTTTCGCCATTTTTTCAATCGTATTTTCACGAGCCGTTTTTAAAGCTTCATAAGGCATCGCCTCATCATTGATGACATGAGCAATAGAGTCAGAAATTTCTTTGTCGTTATCAAAATTAACAATATAACCATTCTTGCCATTATTGATAAGGCAAAGGGCAGAGTTAACATTAATGTTAGAAATAACGGGTAACCCTTGAGATAAAGCCTCGTTGACGACATGGCCATAAATATCTTCCTTACTGGGGAAAAGATATCCATCGGCAGCTTGAAAATACTTAAATAGAGATTGCTTATCCATAAAGTCTTTTAGAATTACATTTTGTAAAGCATGTTTTTTAATAAGTTTCTGGTATTTTCTTTTCTCTTTGCCACCACCAATTAATATCAAAGTGTAATCGCTGGGCTGATTAGACCAATATTCGATAAGACGAGCATAATTTTTACGAGCTATGAATTGCCCGCATGATATAAAGATTTTCGTGCCATGAATATTCAATTCACTTCTTAGCGATCCTTTTTCGGTACGCGTAAGTGGCTGCTTTAAAATCTCGTTTTCATAAATAGTCGAATACGGGTAATTAACAATTTTTCCTTGTTCGGCGCCATAGTAGGTTAGGTACCTATTTGAATTCTCATCGGGGGAAAAATATAAATCAGCACCACTAATATAATGTGTCTTGAGTCTCTTCATAAAGTGAGATTCTTTAGGGCGAATAATACCACCATTTATATAAAAAACATAAGATTTGCGATGTTTTTTTAAATAATTAAGAGCGAATATTTCGCTTAACGTGTGCCACCCATTCATGACGACAATATCGTAGTCATGAGACTTGAGGTGTTTGACTATTCCGGTCGATAAATGGTTTTCGAATCCAAAGTTGATGCCCTTGATTCGGACCGTTTTGAACTTAATATTATCGCCGTTATAAAAAAGAGGATTTCGATCAAAATTCTTGAGGCGCTCAAAGAGGGCCGTTACTTCGATTTCTTTGCTTAGTTCGTTGAAGAGCCTTACTTTGTAAGGGGCGGGGTGATTGAAGACGAATAATACATGCATGGCCAAATCCTATGTTAATTATACATTGTATCAATATGCTAATATAATAAAATGTTAGGAATGAAAAAGATGAGTGGCTGGGATATATTTTTTAAGACTATTAGCGCGAAAGATTATGCTAAGAAGCTGAAAATATTTCTTGATGAAGAATACGCTAAACATATTGTTTATCCTCCGCGAGAGCTTGTTTTTAATGCTTTTATTTTAACGCCGCCAGAAAAGGTCAAGGTCGTCATAATCGGTCAAGATCCTTATCACGAACCTAATCAAGCGATGGGCCTTTCTTTCTCGGTACCTTCAACAACAAGAATTCCCCCCAGTCTTATTAACATCTACAAAGAAATAGAAAGCGATTTAAATATTAAGATGCGCAATGATGGCGATTTAACATATTTAGCCAAACAAGGAGTGCTTCTGCTTAACGCCTACTTAACCGTTCGTCACAGTGAAGCCCTGTCCCATCGTTTAAATGAATATGAGCAGTTTATTGACGATGTTTTGAATTATCTTAACGCTCTTCCACAACCAATTGTCTATTTGCTGTGGGGCGGATTCGCAAAAAAATACGCCAAAAAGATCAATAATCCTCGTCACCTTGTCTTAACGTGTGTGCACCCATCGCCGTTAAGCGCCAATCGCGGTGGTTGGTTTGGTAATCGCCATTTCTCGAAAACAAACAACTTTTTACTAAGTAACGGAAGCCAACCTATTGATTGGCACAACTAAAAAGTCTATAATCAATATTTGGGAGCTCACCGAGTGGGCTGAGAGTACTTCGCATCGGAAGTAGACCAAACCTGATCTAGATAATGCTAGCGTAGGAATAAAGATAATATCTTTGCTTTCCTCGTTGGTACGAGGAATTTTTTATGAAAAAAACAAACAACACAATTCGTTATGTAACAATTGGCCTTGGCTTTATAGCTTTTTTCCTTTTTGTTTTGCCCCTTTTTGAAGGAAACGGAAACATCCATATCGGAGCAGAAATTATTCTTGGCTTGAAAACGGCTCGCTTTGACATTTTCAGTTTGTTCGCCTTCTTATTTCCTCTTGCGGCTTCCGTTGTTCTTTTAATAAAATGCAAGCACTCTGAATCACTAGCAACGATGTTTTTTCTTCTAGCGGGTTTTTCTTTTATTCTCTTGCCCGATTTCTTAAAATTCACCAACGAAAGTTTAGGACTTACAATTATCTCTACTACCTTTATTATTTCGATTGTCGTTTCGCTCTTGGGGGCATTACTAGGAATCGCCCTTGCTATTGCAAAAAACGCCTTTACAACTTATCAAATAGTTGAAATGGCAATGTTGGTAAGTTTAGCCATAGTCTTAGATTTACCAGGCTTAAAAATACGGATTGGCGCTTCAGGAGGATCGATTAGTTTTACGATGCTTCCTCTTTTTGTTCTTGCTTTAAGACAAGGACCAATCAAAGGCTTTATCGGTGCGGGAATAGTCTATGGTTTTGTGACTTGTATACTTGATGGCTGGGGACTAGTTTACTATCCGTTTGACTATTTGCTTGGCTATGGCTCAATGGCTATTCTCGGAACATTTCGTCCCTTTATACTTGCTAAGAATATCGAACGCTTTAATATTAGAGGACTCATTTTTCTAATTATTGGCGTATTAGTTTCCGTCAGCGGACGCCTACTAGCGTCGACTTTGTCGGGCATCATTTATTACGAGTTAAACTTCGTCGACTCCCTTTTATATAATATCGCCTACATTCTTCCAAGCGCTGGCATCGTTTTAGGGCTTTTAATCGCCATATATCATCCCCTTATTCGTATGGATCGCGCTATTAGTCGCCGAAACGGATAATGGTCTTAAACCTTTTCTTTACGAAATCGGCAATGGATATGATATATTGTAAACGCAACAAACAATATGTTTGAATAAGCCATGGAGAAGTTTATGAACAAAGAATTAGAAAAAGAAACACTTAAAGAATTAGAAGCTGATAAAGAAGTCGAAACGCCAAAAGAAGAAACACAAGTCGAGGCACCAGTTCAAGTCGTTAGTGAACCGATCGAATATGAAACGGACAACTTGAAGCAGATTGAAAGCGCTCGCGAAATCTTTTTAAAACAATATAAAGTTCAAAATATCGTTAAATGGCTTGTTTCTATTGTAGCCCTAGGTTTAATTATCCTTGGATGGCTCGTTTTTTTACCAATTAGTGTTTATCTGACAATCGGAGCAGTTGCTGTATCGCTCCTGCTTATTTTGCTTTATAACTTTTTTATCAAACGCTACTTAAACGGCAAAATGAAAATCTATTTTGATGAGTTTTATAAAAACACGACGGAATTCGTCTTTGAAGGCAAAGATTATGCCGATGTCGACTTTAGAGTCGAAAACAAAATCGAAGCCGTCCAGTTTACCGAAAACGAAATTTATAAAGATGTTGTTCAAGTTGGAAGCCGCAATTTGACAACTTATAAATACCGCGGCATGCCGATTTCCGTGTGTGATGCCGCCGGACAAACCAAGAGCGCAAAATCACTCGTGCCCGTTTTCGTTGGTAAATATTTTATGGCTGATAATAGCTACGAAGGAGATGAGCCAATTATCGTTTATTTAAAAGGAAATGATAAGGCTTTGCCTCCAACCAATGTCGCCCATTTGGAAGTTATAAGCGATGACAGCAAAATGGCCATTTATTCAAATAACAAAGAAGCGGCAAAGTTCGTAAATAAAAAAGTTCAAACCCTTTTAAGAAAAATAAACACTGATGAGATTTTAATCGATGTTGCTATTTCAATTAAAAAAGGCAAAACCTTTATCTGCGCGGGCTATGATGACATTTTAATGGTTCTACCATTAGAAAAGCCATTCAACCCCAAAGCGACGCGTAGCTATAAGAATGATTTGGTCAATATTTCCGAATTTATCTACGCGATCAAGTAATTTAAAATCATTAGAAGAATAGCCTCCGCTGCGAGGCTTTTTTATTTATTTAGACCCTTTAATGTTATAATAAAAAAGATATCGGGACATTTCGGTTCTGATCCTTTAAAAAGGATGCTAACAAATGAATTATTCGGGGCGCTGGCTTAGAATCCAAGCATACAAACATAATGGTGAACTCCATCGGGCCTGGAGTCATGGTTTCGTTTTAGATGATAATGAAAATTACGTTATTTTGATTTCGATTCGCGCAAGTGTGGTCGAACACGATGGTCGTAAATGGCATACAAGAGAGCCAGCCGTTTTTGTTTTTTTCAAAAAAGAATGGCTCAATGTTATTGCGATGCTAAAAGACAAAGACATATCTTACTATGTAAACATCGCCTCACCGGCCATTATTCACCAAAACTGTATCAAATATATTGACTATGATCTCGATGTTAAATTATTTCCAGGTGGTACGACTAAACTTCTTGACCAAAAGGAGTATGAAAGACACGCCTATTCTCTTGACTATGGCGAAGATATTAAAAAAGCATTAGCGATATCAGTTAATAACATTTATGAGATGATCAAAAGAAAAGATTTCCCTTTTATCGATGAGGAAATCTATGCCCTATATAACGAATTTATCGAACACTATACAAAAGTTAAAGCGTAAATAAAGTATTTAAGATTGAATCGGCATCGTTTAATCCATCACCGATTCTTTTTATTTTGCCGGGTACACCTATGGCATCACCGGCGACATAAACGCGGTTAATAACGCAGCGATATTCATCACAAATAATACCTGTGTTGTGTTTAGGCACATCAAAGATGACTGGCGAAGGAATGTTTCCGAAATTAACAAGGATAAAATCGACATCTAAATCAATTAAGCTACCATCTTCTGCGTGTTGAATTGTGATGCCTTTTAATTGATCGTTATCGATTATTAAAGAATGGGGCACGTAGGGTGTTCGGATTTCTATTTCTTTGATGTTTTGAATTGTCGCAAAGTTGCCACGGAATTCTCGACGGCGGTGGACGAGGAATACTTTCTTAGCAAGACGTGATATTTCTTTGGCCCAGTCAAGAGCGGAATCTCCTCCTCCGAAAATAGCGACTTTCTTATCTTTTAGAAAAGCAAACGAAGTCAGTTTATAGATGATATTTGCAAATTCATTTTCGCGAGGAAGACCCATTGTTTTTGGTTTGTAAAAACCAAGACCAGTAGCGATAATTACATATTCGGATTGAAATGTTTCACTTTTTGTCGCTATTTCGACATGGTCGTCAAGACTTTTGATACCGATTACTTCTTGAGAAAACTTCAAGGCCTTGTAATCTATTTTTTCGGCTAATAAGGAAATATAGTTTTTAGCTAAGATAGATGGGATTCCTGGTAAATCGACAATCTCTTTTTCTGGATAAAGAGCTGTAAGCTGACCTCCGTAAGATTCCCCGGCTTCTAAAACAAGGTGAGATAATCCCATCTTTTTAAGACGTCCAGCTAGATATAAACCGATTGGACCGGCACCAATTACGATAACTTTATACATAATCCTATGAAGTATTATACTATACTTCGTGTTATTTGTTATAATTGCTAACGAAAGTCGGTGAGAAACTTGAAATACATATTTATTTCAAAATCAATTGAAGAAACCCAACAGCTAGCCATTCGCCTCGCTGGGCACCTTTTTGCTGGCGCGGTTATCACCCTTGAAGGACCATTAGGCAGCGGAAAAACAACCTTTGTTGGTGGTGTTGCTAAAGGTCTAGATATTAGCGAAAGAGTAATCTCACCAACTTTTAATATATTAAAATGTTACTTTGATGCAAGACTAGCCATGTTTCACATCGATGCCTATCGCCTTGAAAATCGTGATAGCGAACTTGGCCTTGAAGAATTTATTGAAGGAGAAGGCGTAACCCTTATCGAGTGGCCTAATTTTATTAAGCCCCTTATTCCAAGCAATCATTTAAGTATTCAAATTGAGATAATTGACGAAAACACTCGTCGTTTTGTTTTGAATAGTTTCGGTGCTGGATATGATAGAGTAATTAGCCATCTTACGGAGGAGCACAATGTATAGTCTCTTACTTGATAGTGCAAACCGTGATTTAAGCGTGGGCTTAGTTAAAGATGGTACAATTATCGACCGTATTTCTTATCAAGCTTGGCAAAGACAAAGTGAACTAATGGTTAAGGAAATAGACACCATTTTAAAAAGAAACGCTGTCGATGCAAAGAACCTTAGCGAAGTTGTTTTTACGATTGGTCCTGGTTCATATACCGGTATTCGTATTGCCTTAACCATTGCCAAAACATTGTCCTATTCATTGAACATTAAAATCTTTGCAATTTCTTCACTAATCGCACAAAAAGCCGCGAATTTAAAGACTATTTCGGTAATTAATGCTCGTAGTAATCGAAGCTATGTTGCAATATATGACGAAGTCGGAAAAGTATTGGTTGAAGAGAAAGTATGGCCTAATGAGGAACTGTTTGAGTGGATAAATGGCAATAGCGATTTTGTTGTCTCGGGAGACGCCACTTACTTAGGACTTGAAGCGCATCCAAGCGATGTTTTATCAGGAATGCTCAAGGCCAGATTAAATACACTACCGGTTGATAATGTTTTAACTGTCAAACCAGTTTATCTAAAGGATTTACTATGAGTTTTAAAACGCATATCCGATTGATGACAATCGACGATTTGGATCAGGTCATGGAAATTGAGAATGATTCTTTTGTCGCGCCATGGCAAAGACAAGATTTCTTATACGAGCTGAACGACAACCCCGTTAATGTTATTTTTGTGCTCGAAGTGGAAGTTAATGGCAAAAATGAAATTGCTGGCTTTATCGACTTTATGGTTACGTTTAATTCAAGTACCATATCGCAAATCGCTATAAGCGAGCGATATCGCCATCACAAACTCGGAACAAAACTTCTTAACAAGATGTTTGAATATTTGCGTAACGATTATAGAGAGATAGTAGAAACTATTACTTTGGAAGTAAGAACTCATAACAAGTCCGCCATCGCCTTTTATGAAAAAAACGGATTTGAGGGCGTTTTAATCAAGCCTCATTATTATGATAACGGCGACGATGCTTTGTATATGGTTAGGAGATTAATCTAATTATGGCCACCATTTTAGCCATTGAATCAAGTTGTGATGAAACCGCAGTTGCGATAACCAAAGACGGCGCTCTTTTAAGTAATGTCGTCGCAACGCAAATCGAAATGCATAAAAAATATGGCGGTGTCATGCCAGAGATGGCGGCACGTCTTCATGCCGAAAACATTACCATCGTTCTAAAAGAAGCGCTTGAAAAGGCTAATATAAAACTTGAAGAAGTTGATGCATTTGCCTTTACAAGAGGGCCAGGACTTATCGGCGCTCTTCATGTGGGAATGCAGATGGCTAAGACGCTAGCCCTTATTTATCAAAAACCATTAATTCCCGTTCACCATTTAGCGGCGCATATCTACGCCAATGAATATATTAAGCCGTTTCAGTTTCCGATGCTTTGCACAATTGTTTCGGGCGGTAATACTGAATTAGTTTATATGGCAAAACACCTTGATTTTGAAATTGTTGGTGAAACCAAAGATGACGCAGTTGGTGAATGCTTTGATAAAGTAGCCCGTGTTCTCGGCCTTCCTTATCCAGGCGGACTACCAATCGATCGAAATGCCAAATTAGGAAAGCCAACTTACAAACTCCCAACCCCATTAAAAAACGGTGGATTTGATTTTTCATACTCTGGGTTAAAAACGGCTGTTGTTAACCTTGTAAATTCGCTTAATCAAAAAGGTGAGGAAGTAAATATTCCTGATATGTGCAAATCCTTTCAGGATGTTGCGATTGGCATGGTTGTTGATAAGACAATTGCAGCAGCAAAGTATTATCAAGTCAAACAAGTTGTTTTGGCGGGAGGCGTATCCGCCAATTCTTACTTAAGAGAACAAATTAGCAATCATTTCGCTAATAGCGAGATTGATGTCATTATTCCTCCTTTATGGGCAACAACGGACAATGCTGCGATGATTGCAAAATTAGCCGACCATTTATACGAAAGAAAATTATTCGCCCCGATGGATGTTGGTGTTGATCCCAATTGGCGGATTTCTGATTACGACAAATTTTGATTTACCAGTGATAATCTAAGTGTTAATTGATATAATTAAAAAACGAACAGGCGGAGTAAAACATGGAACCTTTAAGCATCACCGTTTATGACCTTTATGCCATTACATATGGCGATGAACAAGAATTAAAAGATAAACTTAATCATGGCGTTTATCTCGAAGGTTGGATTAAATCCAATCGCGACAATAAAGCCGTTGGATTTATTGATTTTAATGATGGAACTAACTATAAAGGTATTCAGCTTGTCTACTCGCGTGACAAACTCGGAAATTACGATTCCATCTCGAAATTAAAGACGGGTTCTTCAATTCATGTGGTTGGTGATTTTGTTTTAACTCCCGAAGCCAAACAACCTTTCGAAATACATGTTAAAGAATTAGAACTCATCGGTGATTGCGCGGATGATTATCCCCTACAAAAGAAGTATCACTCCGTTGAGTTTTTACGAGAAATCGCTCATTTAAGACCAAGAACAAACACTTTTAGTGCCGTCTTTAGAGTGCGCAATGCTTTAACCTTTGCCATCCATCAATTTTTTCAAGAACAAAACTTTATGTATGTGCATACACCAATCATTACTGGCAGTGACGCCGAAGGCGCTGGTGCTACTTTCTCAGTTGTAACTGGCGAAAAGAAAAATAATGAATTCTTTGGAAAAGATGCCGCTTTAACCGTTAGTGGTCAACTTCATGTTGAAGCTTTCGCCATGGCCTTTCGCGACGTCTATACATTTGGCCCAACATTTCGAGCCGAAAATTCAAATACTCCTCGCCATGCGAGTGAGTTTTGGATGATTGAGCCAGAAATTGCCTTTGCTGATTTAAGTGACGATATGGAATTGATTGAATCATGTATTAAATACTGTATTGAAAGAGTTCTTGATACATGTCCATTAGAAATGGAATTCTTTAATAATGTCCTTGACCAATCACACACCTTAGTAGAAAGACTCGAAAACCTTTTAGCGTCCGAATTTAAGAAAATGACTTATACCGAAGCGATTGATATTTTGCAAAAAGCCGTCAAAGACGGAGTTAAATTTGATAACGATAATATCGTTTGGGGTATGGACTTACAAAGTGAACACGAACGATATATTACGGAGAAAGTAGTCAACGGGCCAGTTTTCTTAATTAACTATCCCAAGGAATTAAAAGCCTTCTACATGTATCAAAACGATGATGGTAAAACAGTTGCAGCATGCGATTTACTCGTGCCATATGTCGGCGAACTCGTTGGGGGTTCACAACGTGAAGACCGCTACGAAGTTCTCAAAGAAAAAATGGAAGCCTTACATTTACTTCCCGATTTGGGGTGGTATTTAGATCTTCGCAAATTTGGCGGTTGTCCCCATGCCGGTTTTGGCATCGGTTTTGATCGTCTCTTAATGTATATAACCGGCATCACCAACATTCGTGATGTTCAGCCATATCCTCGTTCGGCTAATGCTTTAAAATATTAATATGGATAAGTTTGATAACGACAAAGAAATTGAGATCAGTGAAGAGAAGATGATGCAGAAAGCTCGTTCAAGCCGCCGCATCTTCGCTCTTTTTGTTGCAATTGATATTTTATTAGCGGCCGTTGTGATCTATGAAATCATCATGATTGTCATGGCGGCTTTTGAAGTTTAATTATTTATAAAAAATTATTGAGTTGGAGGCAAAGGATTGTCTAAAGGATTTTTTGTTGCGTCATAATTATCGAGACGTTTTTCAAAAACCTTCTTTGACTGGAACATAATGCGCACGCTACGAGCGATAAAAGCTTGGACACAAACTAAATACCAAACTCCGCCAGTAAGGAAAAGCGGGACAAAAACATATGAGGGCCAAGCATTAACTGATAGATATGGAGATGATAAAACAGGTGGCCATCCTGACACAATCGTAATGCCAAAAAATTCAGTGCGCGGGGCATTTGCAAAATCGAAAACAAAGAAGAGGGTGGTGAACCCTTCACCATTCGTGCCATCTGTTCCATAATAGTCAAAAACATTTAAATCCCAGTGACCAGTGATGCCCATATAGGTTAAAAGGAAGGTAACAGAGGCAATCAGAAATAGAAATGGAAGCCAACTTTGCTTGAAAAGCAAGCGATGGTTCTTTTTATTACCTACTCGCCGAAAGTGGCGAGGATTCTTGACTGTTTTAGTGACCACTAAGTCATACATAAATGTGTCAGCGCGATGGGCTTGCGAAATCATAATTTTCTTAACGAGTAAACCAAGAAAGCCAATCAGAACGAAAACAAGAATAACCGCAATTAGCAAAGCGATAATCAGACGTTTTTCGTTTTCACTTAGTTTAATTAGAAAAAGCATTATTGTTCTCCATCTTTTTCTTCATCGACTGGTTTTGCTTCTATTTCTTTAACATCTGGTTGATCAATTATTTGCCCAGGCTGTTGGGGAAATGAATATCCAGGATAACCATAAGGCGGTGGGAAAGGATATGGATAAGGAGGCTGCTGAGGATTAGCTTGCGCTTGTTTGGCTTGGCGATGGGCCTCGATAATTTTTGCAGCTTCGATATCTTCGGGTAGATCGCCAAAGATGTTTTTGCCGGCAAAGAACAAAATAATCATTTTGAAAAAAAGCAATACCATCACAATTGATGTATAAACGACATAAAGAGCGAGTATTAAAAGAAAAATGGGTGAAAGGACGACATAAAGAAGACCTTGACCAAAAAACTGAAGGAACTTAATCATTCTCTATTTCTCCTTTCCTGTGCTTATAATTTTATCTTTATGAGCCAGCATAAACAATAGACTGTTTGCTAAACAAACAAGCGACACCAATAATGGATATATGCCGGTTAGGAGTAGACCTAACGGATCAGGTACGATTGGATATAAGAAAGCAAAGAGAAAGAGAAAGACAATCAAAGAAACGCCAAAGGCGATAAGGGTCTTTTTATTTCTTTGAGCAACATGACTGAAGATAAGAAAAAACATGAAATAAAAAGAAAGAGCTAAAAGCAAATAAGCACCGCTCGGAAGAAAAAAGGCAAAGGGAACAATTAAGACAAGCCAACCAATCACAATTGATGAATATAACGTGGTGTTAAGGGGTTCGTCATTAATGACATAACCGAATTTATTGATTTCGAAGTAGACAACAATATAAGAAAAAACCATTTGGACCAAAGCCAAGAAAAATAAGAAAGTCGGAATAATTATATCGACATTAGTTGAAGCCGTTACTTGCATAATACCTTTGAAAGTATCGATGACATTGACTTCAAAAAGAACGTTAATTAAAGGAATCGTTAAGGCCGAAAATAATCCTTGAGCAATACTAGTAATCAAAATAATCCATATAGCGTGCAATCTGTATTTAATGAACAAACCAAATAGATAGCCAGTGATAAGTGATGGTAGAACATAAAATATCGTAAATGACATATCAAAAATGGTTACTAGTAGACACAACGCGATTGTCGCAAAGGCGTAGATTACATAGTAACGGTGTTTACAAAACAAGAAAACAATAGCCGAACTTAGTGGCAAAACAATCATTAAGAAAAGGGAAACAACGGGCACCAGGGCAGCAATTAGGGAAAAAATAGCATTAACGGCAGCCATGATCGCCATGTAAGTAATATTTTGTGTTAGAGTTTCGCGTTTGCTTAATAAACCCATATCGTTATTTTAGCACACGCATTATAGTTAGCGTCTTTCATCGAATAAATTCCCTGCTTTCATTCTTAACGAGATTTTCCACAAATTTAGAAAACTTTTTAATTAGTGAAAAGAAATTTCCACAAAAATGCAAAAAAGATGATATAATAATGTTGGGAGAAGAATATGCTATTCAAAAGAGAACTGTACCTTTCACGTCTTAGGGAATATTACGACATTGACTTAATTAAGGTTTTAACCGGAATTCGTCGCGCCGGAAAATCCAAGATTCTCGAGCAGATTATCGATGAGTTAAAAGAGCGAGGCATTGATGAATCGCATATTGTTTTTATCAATTTTGAAGATTTGGATTTTCAGTATCTTGATACGGCAAATAAACTTAATGACTATGTCAAAACAAAAATGGTTACTGATCAAAAATATTATCTCTTCTTTGACGAAATACAGCACGTTAAGGATTTTGAGAAAGCCATCGCTTCTTTAAAAGCAACACGCAATTGTTCAATTTTTGTCACCGGGAGCAATTCAAAACTCTTATCCGGCGAACTCGCCACTTTGCTTGTTGGTCGTACCGTCGAATTTAAAATCTTCCCTTTTACTTATAAAGAGTCGATCGGCTATTTAGAATTGCTCGGAAGAGAGATTAAAGCCGATTTCTTTTTTGACTATTTAAAATGGGGAGGCTTTCCCCAGAGATTTAACTTTGTGAATGAAAGTGATATAAAACAGTACATTGAGAGTATTTACAATGGCATTATCTCAAAAGACATTTTCAAACGCGATTCAGCAATTGAAGAGTATAAATTTAAATCAATCTGCGCTTATATCCTCGCCAATGCCGGGAAGGAATTTTCGGCGGCTAATATCGCTAATTATTTTTGTGCTGTTAATAGCCGTAATAATATCGAAATCGATAAAAAGACAATCTATAACTATCTTGAAAGAATGGAAAAAGCCTTTTTTATCTCGCGAGTCAAACGCTTTAACATAAGCGGAAAAGAAGTACTGAAATCAATTGAAAAACAATATGCAGTTGATTCGGGTTTGCGAACCATAAATACCAATTCAATCAACTATGAGGATACTTTCTTTTTAGAGAACATCGTCTATAACGAACTTATCGTCAGAGGCTACGACGTCTATACGGGAAAAACTTACAAGGGAGAAGTGGACTTTGTCGCTATTAAAGATGGAAAAAAATTTTATATCCAAGTCTCATACTATATGATAAACAAGGAAACAATTGATCGCGAGTTTAATGCCTTTTCGCCGATTAAAGATGCATCGCCCAAAGTGGTTTTATCTCTTGATCAAATCGATCTTTCCAGAAATGGGATTTCGCACATCAATCTCGTCGATTTTTTGCTTGGCAATAAAGACCTGTCCTAATCATGATTTTCCACAAACTCGAAATAATTTTGAATTTGTGGAAAATCTTGCATTCACTAAAGAGCAAAAGCCAAGATACTAGACATATTCTTATCCCATTTACTTATTAATTACTGATGGCAAATTTAGCGAAAGTCTTAAGAGTCCTTCCGTTAATCTTTTTAATATCGCTTGATTCATCAAATAGAATATGGGAGAACACCTCAGATATTATAGATACATATTCTTATGAGGATGTCTTTGACAAGACAATTAAATGGTATGCCATTTTTCAAATGACCCCACATCACTACTTTGTATATTTCTATTTTCCTTATTGCGGTCATTGTCAAAGCATTAAAGACATAGTCATCGCCTATTCAATATTTGGCGATATAGATATGTTTTTTGTTGAAGCTAACGATGAAGTGGTCATCGCTAAAGACGCGCATTTAACCATTGGCGCAACTTCAATTAAACAATTATGGATTCTTGGCTATCCAAGTTTAGTCGAAATTGAAAGCGGAGTCGTAATAACAAACATCGCAGGTGCGAATGTCATTAAAGAGATACTGCTCATTTAGGAATAATACTGCATCAAAAAGCGACTAAATAGTGCAGTAAATACTACTAATGTATTGAAATACTGCATCAAAAGTGCTAACATTAGTGCAGTAAAGGAGAACACATGCGCACATTTGACTATTCATTTTTAAGTAATATTGTCGTTAATAGCAATATTCTTCAAACCACGAACATCATTCATTCCCTTCGAGCGGATGCCGAAAATAAAAAACTAGCACACAAGGCCATTTTCGATAGTCTTGTTTCTGTGGCCAAAGTGCGATCAGTGATGGCAAGCAATGCTGTTGAAGGCATTGTCTCGACTGATAAACGCATTACAGAAATTGTGAATAATCATAGCGAACCTTTAAACCATGATGAAAAAGAGATTGCTGGATATCGTGATGCTTTAAAAATCATACACGAGAATCACGATATTGTGCATTTCGTAGAGAGGGATATATTGTCACTTCATAGTGTTCTTTTATCACTAGCAGAATCGCCTTATAGAGGAAAATACAAACAACATGACAATATCGTTATCGCCATTAATGAAAAGGGAGAAAAAAGTGTTAGATTCCACCCGCTAAGTGCTTTGGAAACCAAACAAGCGATGGAACAACTTGTTTTGGCTTACGCCGACGCCAGCAGCAATACATCAATAAGCCCTCTTCTTCTTATTCCCTGCGTGATTCTTGATTTCTTGTGCATTCATCCATTTATGGATGGCAACGGACGAATGTCGAGACTACTTTCCTTATTGCTCCTTTATCAATATGGCTATGATGTCGGCAAATACATATCCTTTGAAGCTACAATCAACAATCATCGAGATGCATATTATAATTCCTTACAACAATCATCACATGGATGGAAAGAAAATCGAAATGATTATATGCCGTTTATTCAAAACTTCATAGAATCATTGCTTATTTGCTATCAAGAATTAGAAAAAAGGTTTGTTAGTATTACTAATGGCAAATCATCGAAAGAAAAACGAGTGGAGTCAGTCGTTATGAATAATCTCTTACCCATCTCGAAAAAAGAGCTCATGGATTTGCTTCCTGATGTTAGTGTCTCAACAATTGAAAGAGTTCTTGCTCAAATGCTAAAAGAAGGTAAGATACATAAATTAGGAAGTTTTAAAAACGCTCGATATAAGCGCAAGTTAAAGACTTAAAAATTCTTTTGCATTGTTCGGATGTCTTTCAATAATATTTAAGCGGTTTACATTGAGAGCAAGACGACAACATGATAAGATATTACCATAGGTAAATAGCCTTTTTATCATGAACGAATATCAAAAACTTCTTAATGAAAGACAATACGAAGCCGTCTCGACAAACGCGCAGTTCGTGCGCATTGTCGCCGGAGCCGGAAGTGGCAAGACGAGAGTTTTAACCTACCGTATTGCTTATTTGATTGGTGAACTAGGTATTTATCCAGAAAACATACTAGCTTTTGCTTTCACTAATAAGGCTGCGGGAGAAATGAGAGAACGCGCTATCAAACTAGTTCCTCATGCGGCCGAACATTTAAAACTATCGACCTTTCATAGTTTTTGCGCACGTTTTTTAAGAAGCGAGATAAGTATTCTAAACTATCCAAGTCACTTTACCATCTATGATGAAGATGATCAGGAAAAGCTTCTGAAAAATGTCGCAGTTGAACTCAATTATCAAAAAAAGGATCCAATTGTTAAGATGGCCGCTTCTTTTATCGGCGGACATAAAACGGAAGGAAGATATCCCGAAGATGTCATATTAAAAGACAACGCTTATCCAGAACAAAAAGAATGCTTAAAATTTTTCCATCTTTACGAAGTAAGAAAAGAACAACAAAAAGCTTTGGACTTTGATGATTTGCTTTTAAAGACAATTGAAATTCTTGAGCGTTTTCCTAAAACGCGCAACAAATGGGCCAATAGGTTTTCCCACATCTTAATCGATGAGTTTCAGGACACGAACGATGTTCAATACAAACTCGTCAAACTATTCATGAAAGAAGGAACATCGTTGTATGTCGTTGGTGATCCAGACCAAACTATCTATACATGGCGAGGCGCAAACCAGGGAATCATTTTAAACTTTGATAAAGACTTTCCAATGGCCGAAACAATTGTTTTGGATCGAAACTATCGTTCGACACAAGTAATACTTGATACCGCCAATCGTTTAATAAGTAATAATCGTCATCGTATTCATAAAGATTTATATACGAAAAATGCCTTTGGCGAAAAAATTGAAACGGAAAGAGCATTTTCTCGAGAGTCAGAAGCCTCGTGGGTTATTCGCGAGATTGAAAAAATTAAGAAGACAAAAATTGATTTCTCTTATCGGCAAATTGCCATTTTGTACCGTTCGAGTTACATTACCCTTCCTTTTGAAAAAGAATTAGAAAAAAATAAGATTCCCTTTCAAATCTTTGGGGGAACGAAATTCTTTCAAAGGCGCGAGGTTAAGGATGTGATTGCCTATTTCCGTCTTCTTTACAATTCCTATGATGATATTAGTTTTGAAAGAATCATCAATGTTCCCCGTCGAAATATTGGCGAGGCTTCATTAGCGGCTCTTAAAGTTGAAGCAAGAAATAATAATCTTTCTCTGTATGCTTATGTTTACGACATTGAAAAGTATGATTCAGAGCTTAAGACTTCAAAAATTGCCTCTTTAACAAGCATGATTAACAAGTTAGAAGCTACGAAGAAAAAGCTAGAAGAAAAAATCGAAGCTTATCCTAGCATCTTAAATCAGTTAGTAGTAGAGCTAGGTTACTACGATTACCTCGCCAAAGATGATGAAGGTGATGACCGCCTTGATAATATCAAAATGTTATTTGATGATATTTTTAACTTCGCTAAGCGCAATCCTGATTCACCGTTTGAAGAGTACTTAGAATATGCGACACTCGCTACTTCACAAGATGACATTGATGAAGGAAACTTTGTCTCAATGATGACAATCCACATTGCGAAAGGATTAGAATTCGATTATGTTTTCGTTATCGGTCTTAATGAAGGCATCTTTCCTAGTTCGCGCGCGATGGACGAAGAGGGTTTTAGAGGACTAGAAGAAGAAAGACGACTTTGTTATGTTGCCTTCACTAGAGCAAGGAAGAAGTTATTCCTATCGTGTAATAAGTCATATTCGTTTGTTTTGGATTCGGAATTAATCGCTTCGCGTTTTTATAAAGAAGCTGGACTGGAACTACCAAGAGACAAGGGTTATCGCCGTCAGTATAATGACTTCTATGATACACCCGACATCTACGATGATATTATGGATGTAGTTAGCAATGTAGCGCCAGTGTCTAAGGAAGATAATTTTATCGATGATTGGGCGGTCGGCGATATCGCTATTCATCAAACATTTGGTGAAGGGGTTGTCACAAAAGTTCTTGATAACACGATCATCGAAATAAATTTCTATGAACACGGCAAAAAATCGATTCTCGCAAAGCATTATATGCTTTCTAAAAAAGGAGTGGCTAAAGCATGAGTGATAAAAAGCGCATTTTAGAGTTAACACAATTACTCGAACGATATAACCATGAGTATTATGTTTTGGATAACCCTAGTGTTAGCGATGCTGAATATGATCGTCTCATTAATGAGCTCATTTTGTTAGAAGAAAAAAATCCCGAACTAAAATCACCGTATTCACCGACGCAAAGAGTCGGCGGTAAAGTCTTATCGGAATTTGAAAAAATAGCTCATAAGCGTAATATGCTTTCCCTTGCTAATGGTTTTAACGAACAAGATATACGCGACTTTGACCGCAAAGTAAAAGAGGCCCTTAATTTAAAAAATGTCAATTATGTTTGCGAAATGAAAATTGATGGACTTGCCATATCCCTTGATTATAAAGATGGTAAGTTGAATTACGCCGTGACAAGGGGAGACGGAACCGTTGGCGAAAATGTCACGCACAATGTTGTAACTATCAAATCAATCCCGATGCAAATTTCGCAGATGGGCAATATAGAAATCCGTGGCGAAGTATTTATGCCGAGAGCCTCATTTGTCGAACTTAATCGCATGCGAAAGGAAAACGACGAACCTTTACTTGCTAATCCGCGCAATGCCGCCGCTGGATCGATTCGCCAACTCGATTCAAAAATTGCTGCATCACGAAAATTAGATGCCTTCTGGTATTACTTTGTTAACGCTCAAGATTATGGTCTTAAAAAGCATAGTGAAGCTCTGCAATTTATCGAACAATTGGGCTTTAAAACGAATAAAGAACGCCGCCTTTGCAAAGATATTGATGAAGTCATTGCCTATCTTAATGAGTATCAAAATAAACGTAATTTGCTGCCATATGAAATCGATGGCATTGTTGTTAAGGTTGATGATTTGTCGTCTTATTCCGAACTTGGTTATACAGCGAAAACACCTCGGTGGGCGATTGCTTATAAGTTTCCTCCTGAAGAGGTTACAACGCGGTTGCTTGATATTATCTTCACCGTTGGTCGAACAGGCAAGATCACACCTAATGCCGTGCTAGAGCCAGTTCGTGTAGCGGGTTCACTTGTGCAACGGGCGACTCTTCATAATGAAGATTTTATTTATGAAAAGAAACTTAAGATTGGCGATTTTGTCACACTTAGAAAAGCCGGCGATGTCATTCCTGAAGTCGTCCGCCCTCTTCTTGACAGGCGAGATAAAAATCTTAAAGATTT
>Ga0265294_10001564_pt1 | contig 30839 bp, 48 predicted proteins | sample MunlanPumphouse3_FD_192504 | JGI IMG/M metagenome (GOLD analysis project Ga0265294, IMG submission 192504) | Groundwater microbial communities from a municipal landfill in Southern Ontario, Canada - Pumphouse #3 | ecosystem: Environmental > Aquatic > Deep subsurface > Groundwater | place...
CAGGCAAAGGGATAGAAGCAGGCGGAGGGATTAAAGCAGGCGAATGGATTAAAGCAGGCGGAGAGATTAAAGCAGGCAAAGGGATCGAAGCAGGCGGAGGGATTAAAGCAGGCGGAGGGATTAAAGCAGGCGGAGGGATCGAAGCAGGCGGAGGGATTAAAGCAGGCGGAGGGATCAAAGCAGGCGGAGGGATCAAAGCAGGCGAATGGATTAAAGCAGGCGAATGGATTAAAGCAGGCGGAGGGATTAAAGCAGGCGGAAGGATCGAAGCAGTATTTATCATCTCCTTTGGTCATAAAGGATCAACTTTAATTTTTATATCTGGTCTTAAATATAACATTTGTCGCTGGGGATCAATGCTTAAAATAGGCTGTCAAAAGCATCTGATAGATGATTGGAAAAACTTTGACGATGAAAAAATCAAACGCATGGATATCGGAGCACTGGAATGGTGGAATCAGCATAAAGGATGGATTCTGAATCTTCTTCCTGACGAAAAAGAAATTAAGGATAAAAAATGAAAGTAGAAGCAACCGACGAGATGATCGAAAATATCATCCATGATTTAGATGTGTATGCGAGAGAGTATGATGTAAATAATTATGCTTTGCCTGTATTCAATGAGCATTTAAAAGAAATGGTAGAAATCGTAAAAAATAGACTGCAAGGGGGCGAGTGATGGATACTTTTGATAAATATCATGCAGATATAATCGCTGCTAAAACACTCGAAGAAATAAGCGCGGCTAAAGATGAATATATCAAGGCATTGCAAAATGAGATTAATGAGCTTAGGGGCAAGACGTTTCTTGCCAATTCATTCGTTGAACTTTATATTGCACGCGGATATTATGAATCAAAAAAAGGAGAATATAATGAACTTGTTGAAAAAGCCTAGTAATCGTCAAGCATTTGCAAAGATAGGACTATATGGCGATGCTGGTAGCGGGAAAACTACTACGGCATCTAAAATTGCTATCGGGCTATCAAATTACTCAGGAAAGCGTGTTGCGTTCTTTGATACAGAGGGTGGGTCTGATTATCTTATCAAAACTTTCGACGATGCGGGAGTTGAGCTTTTTGTTTCTGACATTAGCCGTGACTTTAAATATCTTATGGCATTTATGAAAGAATGCGCACAGGAGAAAATTGATGTCGTGATTGTTGATTCTATTACGCATATTTGGAAACAACTCCAAAGCGATTATCTTGATGAGCTTAATGAGCGTAATAAGAAGAATAACCGACGCGCTAGATATGCTCTTGAATTTCAAGACTGGAGATTCATTAAAGATACATGGCAGACATTCACTGATATGTACCTTACAAGTCCAATGCACGTTATTATTTGCGGTCGTATGGCTCAGATTTACGATTATCAAGAAAACTCATCCGGGAAAAAAGAACTTGTAACCAACGGAACAAAAATGAGTACCGAAAAAGAGTTAGGATATGAGCCATCTTTGCTTATCGAGATGATGAAAGAATTTGATAGTGGAAGTAACCGACTAATTAATAAGGCTATCGTAGAAAAAGATCGTGCTGATAAGCTTAATGGTCAAATTTTCTATATGCCTACATTTGAGACATTTAAGCCTCACTTTGATTTTTTGAATATCGGAGGAAAACATTTAGATATTAGACCTAAAGAAGGCAACACTTTCGGAGGTGAAATCGGTGACGATACTTTCGGGCAAGAGAAGCGGTCACGTGAAATCCTATGTGAGGAAATTCAAGGGCTTATGCTTAAATATTATCCGTCACAATCTGCTGATGATAAAAAAGCAAAAATGGAACTTGTAGAGAAGTTTTTCAATACGCGGTCATGGACAAAAGTGGAAAGCATGAAGTCATCTGAACTCAAAGAAAAATTTGAGCTTATGAAAGATTACTTTGAGACTGGACAGAATGAAAATAACACTCCATAAAATTCACGGCTCTTTAGTACCATACAGTGTAGAAGATGCCGAAGCGTTACAAAAGCTATCAGATGATGTTTATACGGTTGATATTAAGAATTTGGATACTCGCAGTGCGGCTCAAAATCGGTCAATACATTTATGGGCTGAAAAGATAGCGCACGAATTGAACCGTAACGGGCTTTATATGACCGGAATATTTCAAAATGAAATTATTTGGAATATGTCTTTGGTGAAAGAACAAATCATCAAAAGCCTCATCAAAACGCTCTTTAATATCGATAGCACGACAAAGCTAAAACGCAAGGAAGTAGATCAACTTATCGATTACATAACGGCTATTTTTGCGCGCAAAGGCGTAACGATACCACCATTCCCAAGTCGGGAATTATTTGATGAAATAAAGGATAAAAAATGCTAGCAAAAGTATCTGGAGTATTCCGATTAACACGAGATTCTGAGCTTCGTTATGCTAGTAACGGGACTGCTGTCTTAAAAATTGGTTTGGCTTGTTCTGAAAAATATGGTGATAAAGAATCTCAACTATTTATCGATGCTACTGTATTCGGTAAACCAGCGGAAATACTTAATTCCTATGCAGGCTTAAAAGGAACTCAAATATACCTACATGGCAAACTACAAACGGAGTCATGGGAAAAAGACGGTCAAAAGCAATATAAGACGGTTATGATCGTTGAGGGATTTGAGTTTATCGGTAATAAGCAAAGCGGAAGCAATGAGCCAAAACCGTCACCGGCAAAAATGCCTGAAAACAATCTCCCTGAGATTGATATTGACGAGGAAACAATACCATTTTAAAAAGGAAACAACATGAAAAACACAGTAGCACTCGCACTTAACGAGTATATGAAGGCAGGAAGCGTTTCAGCTTATGAGCTTATGAGCAAATATAATCTAACTCCGTCTGAATTTTGGAGTGGATACGCACAGATTAAGGCAAAGGCTCCACGATGAGCAAGTGCTATTTATGTGTATGGTATCAGCAAAATTTTTGTACAAAATTTAATACTTTAACTGGAAATGTTTCATTCTGTATGCAATTCTTATCGAAGGCTAATAAATGAACTATCAACAATTAAAAAAAGCTGTTATGCGCTCTTTTATGTGGTCTCTAGCTTTCGATTTGAATAAAACCGTATTCGACGATGTTAGATTAAGCATGATGCAACGTATCGCCGCTAGCAGTGCTGTAACTGCTATTGTTAAAATTATGCTTGAAGAAAATAAAAAGCATCCAAAGAATATGGTTGACGATATTGAAGAATTAAAAATGTTAGCATGGGACGAGCTTGCGAACAGATATAAAGAACATGAAGTTGTAGCAAACATTCCAACAATGATCGAGGAGCTGTACTATATTAACTATGAGTGGATGAGCCAAATAAAAAACCTTGAAAAAAACATTCATATCATGGCGCGTTTGGCTATTGAAAAAGACGTTAAACCAAAAGTAAGCAGAATCGTTACAGACGAGTATGAACAGATTTTGTCAAAGCATATTTATCGGTATCTAAAAAGTAAGGATATGTTGGCATGATTGATTTTAAAAAATACTCTCAGATTTGCAAAGATAAAAAAATAGTAAATCCATATAGAAATGAATCGGATTTTAATAGAGCATATGGAATTGATAATTCGGTACATATTGAACCGCTCCGTATCGCTCCAAAAAAACCAACTATCAAGCAATCATTGACAGTTGAAAAACTTGCTGAACCTAAAAAAGTATCATCCCCAAAGCAAAAAACGGTGAAGCAACAAAAACCAAAAGCTCCACCGAAGAAAAAAGCAGATCGAGTCCAGAGAGTGAAAAAAACTCCGGAAGAATTAAGAGAGGCAAAGAGAGAACGACAGCGCAATTGGTATCGCAAAACAGTTGGGAAAGAAGTAAAACCACATGCTATTCCACGGACATCACTTATTGGGATGACAGAAGAAGAAAAAAGAGCACACAAAGCAAAATTAAAAAAGATGAGAGAGCAGAGGCTGATAGATGCTGGGTTGCCAATACGAAAAAATACCCCCGAAATCAGAGAGTATCGAAGAAAATATTGGGCTTCTTATTACGAACAAAGGAAGAACGATCCAGATTACATTGCAAAACGTGCAAAATGGGATGCAAACAGAAAAGCGAGACGGATATTAGAAGTGAATTCCGTAGCGTAGATGAATACTACGACTATTTTGAAGCAAAAAAAATACTAAGGAAAATTAATGAAACGAAAAAAAATAAACACAAAGTGGATTGATAGTTTGTCATATGGTAACTTTTTTATATTTTTACTTATCATAGGAATTATAACGGGAGCATTTATTGATTATTTTAGATAAACGACGCTCCATTGCAGGAGTTTGTCGATATAGCTGAGAGTTTATGATGCTCTCAGCATAAAGATGGTGTTGGATGAAAAATGAAGGAGGTGTACGCAGGTTAATTGCGACATTTGAATTATAGCAAAAAAAGCTTAATTATCGGCAAACTTCCGCATTATTGCGTAGTGTTTCTGAATAGAGCTTTTGTGCCTCATAGTTTGAAAGTGCTTTTTTAGCGGTACACTCAGCATTGCCATTGCATGGCATATTATCGATTATCGGATCGCTTGGAAGTTGTACTATACACCGCTGTGGTATAGTAGGACATTTTGGGCAACAACCGTTAAAAATTATAGCTGTCGATGAAATTAATAGCATCGCTATAAGTTGGGTTCGCATCTAATCCCTTTTCGATGTATTTTATTTTGGTGACGTATTGAGTTCGTACCGTTTCATTTTTACTTTTCGCTTCATCCAAGTTACTCTCGTAATCGATACGGTTAGAATCAATTAGCGCTGATTGGAACGATAATGCACTTTCCACACCGCTTCTAAGTTCTTCCGACTGATTGTATTGATAGCGATAATAAAGTGTTGTGAGCAATAATACGGTGATTACAGCTAGTAGCGATTGCGTTAGGTATGTTTGGATTACGTTAAGCATTTGCCCCCCCTATATTTGATAGACACAGTCTTTGATGCTCATTAGTATATCTCTATCGTAACTTCTTCATTTGAACTAAAAGCTATTTTAAGTTTTTCCATAAGCAGTTTAAATTCTGCTTTTGAATTTCCAATGAAGTTTTCACCCTTGGTTTTTCCAACAAGTATACACCCATCTGTATCTTTTGCATAATTTCCCCAATGAATTAAAACGTACGCAAAGCCATTAACATCTATCAAGTGCGGGGTGATCGCTTTAAAATGTGGGCTATATCGTAGTTCGACTTTATATATTCCACGTGGTATAGCCGACACATGATCTATTTTATCATGCGGATGTATTTCTAGGTATCTATCCTTGTCCTCTAATGTATAGCACTCAAAAACCCCATTTATGTACAGCTTCCCAATGGTTGTAATGCCTGTAAATGTATCTCGAACCAATTTAAGCTTCATGGTTGTCCCCAGTTTTCATTTTTTAAATACCCACCATACTACAATACAGCCAGTGATTACTATTGATAATACCTGTTCCATTATGATAAACAAATATATCTTCTATATTTGTCTTGTATGGCTGAGCTACCCGCTTTGACAATATTTTTAGGAGGTTGAAAAATTCGTCCTACATGCTTAATACCAAGTCGATCAAATTCACTTAGAATCATATTTGATATTACTAATGCTCCTGCATCGTTAAAATGTACAGTATCATATTTGCTAAGAAGCATAGTAGCTTCCTTTCCAATGCTATTAAAATATTCTCTTGATAGAACTGCTAAATCTACGACTGGTATCCCGTATTCTTCCGCTATTTCACGACATGAAGCTGCATAGTTGTCAAGGTTAGGTACGGTAATAACATCGTCTACGAATTGCTTTGTAACAATAGGAGTCAGCATTATTATAGGAATTCCTTGTGTTATATAATAATCACAGTATTGTCGTAAGTAGGATTTAAATACTGGTTGAGTTACCCCATACCCTATATCATTAGTTCCGAAACCTATCATAGTAACGGACGGGTTCATTAGCTTATTCGTATCCCACCAGCCTCCGTCTATGTAGCTTTGGGCAGTAGTACCGCCTTTGCCGCTATTTGTAAAGTATACTTTATCGGTATCTACTAATACCCGCATAATAGGAATCCAACCAACATTATCAGTTGTAATAGAATCTCCAGCTGGACATATTCTCTGAAGGTTATATCGATCTGTAGTATCCACAAATTCTGCTATAACTTCATTTAATGATAACGCGGTATCAAAGATTCTAAATCTCTTGACATGGTTACGTGGCGCATATAATGAGCTTTGTCCATTTATCCCACCAAGCGTGAAACTCTCTGTTAAATCAGCATCGAATGTCGTTGAAACTGTACCCTGAGACTGGCAATCGTTATAAACTGTATAGGTATGAGCAATAGCATCATATACTAGCATCGTGTGTTTTAAGCCTAAACCATATTCAAGAGTATTTAGAGTGCTATGTGCAGGCTTATCAACTCTGCAAGTCATTCCCCTACTTGTCCCATACTGTTGCCCAAAATAACATGAGTGTACGGAATCTTGGCACCCATGTATATCGGGGTACGTAACATTCGTATTTGCTTCTTCAACAACAGTCATAAAGAATTCAATACTCCAACTTGTAGCAAATGGAGGTTTCCAGCCAGTATCTACTGGAATATTATTTACCCCGTCGAATGTTAGATTCTCGATCTCATATATTACCCCCATGTTATGCGCCAACTATCCCGATTAATGGTGCTTTAGAAGCAGTTGTTGCAAATTTAGGTTTTTGCCCTGTTGTAAAAGGTAGATTTGTATATGTATAATATGCGAGTACTGCTGGGTTTGAGGATAGTGTGGCGGCTTTTAATGGATGGTATGAGGACTCCCCATACCAGTCTAAAAATTTAGCTAAACTAACTTTTGAAGCACTTATCATAGTCCCTGCAGAAGTGCTAAAACATGCTGACACTGCATAAATACCCGGTAATATATCTACCTCACTAATGCTTTCAACATAACTATTATTTATGATTTTTAATGACATATCAACTTCACCTGTTTGTGCTAAACAATCTCCTGCAATGGCTCCGTTTGAATCTAACCCAAACATAACAATGCGCATTTTCCCTGTTGGAAGTGTTCCCCCTATAAAATATTTAAAGCCTACAATAGTGATAGGTTTTGATACTTTAATAAATGTAAAGGATAGTGAGTTTGCGGATACGGTATAACTTAACCCCTCTACATTTGCAAATGGAGGATAATAAATACCCCCCGATACGATGGAGACTTGACCCTCTCCACCCCCTCCTGACTCTGCTGATGCAACAGCATTATCAATTTGCTCTGCTGTAGATTGCAAACCAGTAATCTTATTCAAATCTTCAATTGTGACTGTTGATTGCGCAGGGTTTAATGTCTCAATCGAACTAACAGTATCATCGATCTGTGTAGCGGTACTCTGTAACCCTGTTATCTTATTAAGATCAGCCACGCTTGCCGTTGTTTGTACTGTTCCCATCTTTATACCTCTGTTGTAATAATATAATTACCCTGATAATCAAGGATATAGTTTTCGTTAGCATCAACCAGCGCCCCGTCTGGAATTTCGGACGGGCTTGAAGGTGTAAACGGAGGGAACATTGTCCGACCATACTTGGAGAAGTAATCCCCTGCTACAGGGGGGAATACAGTTCTCATCTTACACTGCCCACACAGAAACCGTACAAGTCTCAAGTCCTGATGTTCTTACATATAGATTTACATCTGGGTCTGTAATTTGCACTTCTTCGTATGCTTTTTTATAGAACTGATTTGAATCGTCAGTAGGCAAGTCCGTTCCTTTTTTAACAAAAATTGGGGTTGGTCCCATGTTTTGCATTACCCCTTCCCCGGATAGCGCTAATTTCCAACCTTCTGATTGCGATACTGTCATTTTGTCTCCTTTTATTTATTGAATAGGGGGAGAATTAACCAAACAAACCCCCCAGCCGATAGCATGTATAGTAAGTAGTGTTTGATCCGCGAGCATTTATGAAACAACATTTTCTACCCCTAGAAAAGATCGTACCCTTTCTGCTACCGCTTTTGGGGCTACTGTTATAATCACGGCTATAATCTCGACCGAGACTAGAGCCGACATAGCCAACATCATTTGTGCGATTTTGCTTTCAGGGTCGATATGCGATATTTCGATAAGTGCGGGGGTGATATACCACCCGACAAAGAGCGTAGCGATAATTACAGTAGCGATGAGCTTAAACCCTTGCTTCCCACCCATTAGCACCTGTAGAATCATTCCGAAAATCAAAAGTACATTCGTTTGGATATTCCAAAAACCGTTGTTGCTATCCATTCTATGCCCTTTTGAGTAGTGATTTACAATTATATAACAGCGTGGGTGCATAGGTCAAGGCTATTCTCCCCTTGATTTGTAGCAATGATTATATTCGAGTTTTGAGAGGATGCAGCAGATACGATCAAGTATTGGGGATGATGTCCCAGCCATTTGCTTTCTGTGAATATGAGAACTGATAGTCTCATCCATTGAACCGTTCATGAATACTACATTTCCTAGTTGATCTAAAGCCAAAGCAATACGCATCAATTTTGATTTTGATTTCATATCATCATCGAATTTTGCATACAGAATTGCTAATTGCTCAGGTGTTCGTTTCATAGTACAATTTCCCCCACTTTTTCAATTGATAGTAGCAGAGCTTCTTTTAATTCTGACAACGTAACAACCTTGACAGTATTGTCTGCCAGCTTCCATTCTTTCTCTGTAATCCCTGCGATGTCTGCAACTGCAATAGCAGATGCCATATTGATTCGTGCCGTTTCATTACCATCAAAAGTATTTCCGTTTGATGTGGTGACTTTGATGGTCGATAGGGATAGGGCTTTAGCTTGCTTCGCATCATACGCTAGTTGCTCGTCTGATTTAGCAGGGTTCAAATGTGCATCAACCTCTTCTATCGTCATTTCGACTTTATCACCGATTAGATCATCTTGCGAGCCATCTAATTCGTATGCGTATACATTATTTTGATCATCTTTGTAGTATTTCATTTTTGTCCCCTTTTATGATAACTCATACCATGTATTAATGGCAATAGTACCGGATACACTATATGTTGCTCCCGCAGGAACCAAAAAAGTAACAGGCAAGTCAAGAAGTGCACTAACTCCTCCCCGAGCAGCCAAATGAGATATTACTACACCTTGCATAGTGATATCAAGATAATCCGTCCCTGTACTAAAGATTATATGCGTAGCAATTAATACTTCTTTCGCTTTACCGGTTGTATTCGTGTAAGTCGTATCTTTGGCTCGACTTGCTGTTACATTTGTCCACGTTTGATTACTGCCAACCCCCGTAACCTCAGACCAAGGAGACCAATTCGCACCATGATTATCTGAAAACCTCTTCCATATCTTGTCACTCTGCATTCCATTAGCTACTTGTGAAATCCAGACACCATAATAAGTGTGTGCATAAACAGTTACAAATCCCCATTTGTTATCAGGAGCACCTACTGCTGTGTCACCATTATAGTTGTATGTGCCATTAAGTATAGCTGTATTAAGGTTATTAATCACAGCGTGGAGACCATCAGTTTGATAACCTCTTAATTTTGAGTCAAAATGTGCAGCGGTAAACTCAGTAGTCGCTAATTGTGTTGTATTAGTCCCTGCTGTTGCTGTTGGAGCCGTTGGAGTACCAGTAAATGCAGGGGAGTTGATAGGGGCGAATAGGCTTGTTAGACTCTCCCATAGGTTTGTGAATGTTACAGATTTTAAAGTCTCAGTAACACTATCCCATATCCCAATTTTATCAGCTCCGATAGGGGTTGTTTTTGCGGTAGCGGCATTAATTGCGCTCGAGGGATCATTATATAGAACCCACCCCGACACATTCGGGGCATTTGTATTATCCACAACTGTATTTCTATAATTTAAGCCGTCTGTGAATCGTACAATTGCATTTAAGCCATAAGCATAGGCGGTTCCGCCGTTTGTCGTTGCATCGATATAATCAGGGAAGCCATGAGTTTGATATTGCTGCAATGCCCCAGTCACATCATAAAATAGTTGATTGATCGTCTGTCTATCAACCGTCTTCGCAAGCGGGTCTGTCGGATATGACCGTTGGTAATCGGCTGGAAATCCACTCTGATACGATACGTACCCACTTGGGTCGGTCGTGTCAGGCACTGTGGTTTTATCCCCGCTCGCTCCAAATAAATTTTTAAACCATTTTGCCATTTTACCCTCCGAAATTTGAATTATTGAAATTTTGTAAACCCGATCCAGTGAAACCGAACCAAGTCGCATAACCAAAAACGTTGTTTATTTTAACACCAGCGGGTCGCGGTATAACGTCGTAGTTTTCTAAAATATACATGGCTTCCGATGATGGAATGTCTGGGTATGCTAAAGTAATTGTCATGTTCATATTATCAATTATTTTAGCATTTGGCAAAATGCGTTGTACGGCTCTATTTATTTCTGGGATTGTGCCTCCCGATGTGATCTGAAAATAACGGAGTTGCAACAAATTTCTCTTTTGCTCAGTCGATAAAGCTAATGTGTTGTTTGGAAAAAAACTTGCATTATTAAAATTCTTACCGCCCGATCCTGTGAAGCCGAACCATACCGTCGGAATATCCTCTTTTAGAGCAAACTGCATACCTAAGATGATCGCCCACACTTGAAGCCCGAAATCGTTAGCTGTTCTAAGGTCGTAAACATCACGATACCAATTTGCCCAGAAATCACGTACATTCTCATCAAGCCATTTTTGCTTATTTAAAACCATAGCTTCGATTTTTTCGGCTGAATTGTATTGCCATATTAAAGCACGGCTCACATCAACTATAAAATCGAATTGCTCTACGGTCATGAGATAACCACCGTGATACCACTTGCATTAATAGCGGCGATCTCATTAATAGCAATAGGTATTTCACTTGATTGCCATACTCCAGTTGAAGCAGGTGCGATTTGAGAAGATACAATATACACCCCTGAGATACCAAGACACGCCGCCGCCAACTCAAAAGGGGATACGCTATTACCTACGACAAATCCATCTTCGCCGTCGATATTTCCTAGTGAGTAGTCTACTATTCTTTGTTTGATTGCGGCGGTAACGTCACCAGCGCCAGCAGATACCCTTACGGTCAATTTAGCTAAAATCTGCACAACATCTGGGCGGTCAAAAAGCACATCGATTACCTGCCCCGTTGTTTCAGTATATGAAACGGATGTCGTACCGTTGAATGCGCATCCGGCAGACCGTTTTTTCATAATTGCTTCTGCTACCGCCGTATCAGTCCCGCCATTTACGCAAAGATAAATAGAATTTGGCTTCATTACTATCCCGTCGATAGTTTGCTCGGTAGCTTCTATATTTTCGCGCATAATAGAGGATTGCACTCCTTCAGTATTATTCACATTTGATTGTATTGATTCGGGAATCGCAGTACCTTGAAGTGCAAGAGTTCGACGGCGTAATGACCAAGCCGACAAATCGGATTGTTGAAGCGTACCAAGTATACCGTCTGCCGAATTTGTTACACCAGTCCATCCGAGTATCCCCGTTGAGATCGTCGTGAGCGTACCAGCGGCGCACGGGATAGCCCCATATTCTACCGATGCAAACGGAACCGATGCAGTACCGCCAGAGATAGTGACGGTTGAGGTTGCTGAGAATAAATCCCCTGCCGTAGTTGTAGCATATGCACCCTGATAAATGATCGTCCCGTCTGCTCCTGTACACGTTGCGGTTACGGTTGTTTTTGATTGGGCGATACGCTCTAGTCCCGTAAGAGCCATTATTGCGTCAAGGAAAATGCCCCCTGCCAAGTTTGGGTTAAACTGGTTAGCCAAATCGGCATTAAGTCGGGCTATTTCGTCACGTGATAGCGTTTCGGAAGTGATTAAAATACCTTGTGGGGTAGATGGTGTTAGGTCTAAATCTGCGCCAAACGATGTCGTAAATTCGTTCTGTACTGTTGATAGGGTTGTTGCCGAATCGGGGATTATAGCCCCTGTTTCGCTATTATAATCATAAGCCAAAAGAAGCCTCCCCATATTCAGTATTAATGACAGCAGTATATAATAACTCGTTGTTTTCGACAAATGCCGATAATGACTTAATCCCGATCACTCCCTGAACGCTCATTATAGTGGATGACAATGCGCTCTCTATTTGACCAATAACCGGTGCGCCGACCCATACGATTTCGTGATATGGCACTCCGACGTCCTCATTTAATTCGAGTTCACCTAAAACAGTCTTAACCGCATTTTCGCAAACATTGGCTACGGCATAGGCATCGGATGAGATAGTTATCGATCCCTTTAATAAATATAGGTCATTATTGGCGTCTGTTGCAAAAGTTCTCATTGTGGCACTCCTGTATTCCCTGCTCCGATTGCTACTCCGCTATGCGTATGAGTTGCCCCGACATTCACGCCATTGTGGGTTAATGTATCGCTTACTACCTCAACATCCGGAGCAGTTATTTTTACTTTACTTGACGATATGGATATTTTTACCGATCCGCTAAGATTCTGTAAGACGGCGCTGTCTTCGTCGTCTCCTGATATTGTGTACCCCGTCATAACATCAGGTATAAATACCGCATCGCTAAAACTCTTAACCCTGTGGGTGTTTGGTATCGACATATCGAAGCTCTGCAAGAATATAGACGTATCTCGGTCATTCGCTTTTATCCATCCTAAATTGCCGGGCTGAAGCGGAAACGATAATAAAAATCCTCCTCCGCCGTATTGCATAACTGGTACTTCCGCAATGTGCGCCCGTTGGATATTGTCTCCTCCAGTGCTAATCATCATAATCATAGGCTGAACAACTGCCATGTTCGTGCCCCGATCATAGCTCACTACCCGTGCGGGAAGCATATCATCAGTATTTTGCATCATCTTTCCAAAAATCATACGGAAAGCGGAGGTAAAATCTTCTGCTTCTGATTGGTCAATCGATGGGATATTATCGGTCATTGTCGTTTAGCCTCAGCCGTGAGATAGAACGGGACATCCCGTGTCGCTAAATCAAATGATAGCTTAAAAATAGTGTACGTTCCATTTGCTATAGGGTTCATAATTGAGGTGACTTGAAGCGCCCCCCCAATCTCCGACATCGCATTAAAAAGATATTTTACTTTTATTCCGTGTTCTGTAATTTCAGGTATCCCTATCATCCCGCTGTCTAAATCGAGTATCTGCATCGATCCAGTGAGTGCGACATCGGCATTTTTAACGATCAATTTTTCATCATCGATATAGGCGTTGACGTTCCCCATCTTTGCGAGTTGTTCAACGTAACGAGATTTTGAACCAGTGAATGAAAAGCTCGCTATTTTTTTGTCGTCTGCTTGAAAAACTAAGGTTAGCCCTAATTCTGTAGCGATAGTCTTTGCTATTTTAGATAATGATGTTTTTTCCGTCATAGATACGGTCGATATTTCACCCTTCGCCGATGATTTCGTCGTAGCCTTGATCGTTAGAGCTATGTCAGGCGGTTGCGATGGTGTAGCGCTGATAATATCACCGATAAACACGATCGACGTTCCAGTCGATACCCGCCCAGCTTCGACAATGATTTTTTTAGGTGTCTTTGATTTCAGAAACGGGGAGGTCTCAGTCAGAATATAATCACGGGTTTCACGCGATAGATTCGTGATCGTCAATTCACAATCGTTTTCGTTTGCATTTGCAAATTTATTCCCTGACACGCTTATAGCTAAATCCTCGTAGTATTTGGTTGCCCCATTAACCTCAACGCCAATACGGACAATACGCGGATCAAGCTCCATGGTATCCCGCCATTTCGTCAGGAGTCATATATACGAGCGTTTGCGATGCCCCAAACTTTGTATAATCCGGATATTCGTCGTTTTCGGTAATGAAGAAAAAATTACCATGCTCTAAATATCGATATGGGATGATAGGGAGATTCGGCATACATTTTACTGAACTGATTTTCAGCACCCCGTCTATCGTAATATCGGCGACCGTCACACCTGTGGTCTTAATAGATATGTCAAAAATAACATTTTCCACATTGATCGAGAATGATTGATTTGGAATTGATAAAAGAGGTATTTCAATCATCTATTTTCCTTTTATGTAATCGGCTGCACTAGCTAAAACTGATTGTTTTTTAGTTTCATCTTTGGCGGTCGTTGGTTGCTTTTTGCCCGTATCTTTGTTTGGGCTGTTTTTCTTTGATTTAGCCGATGAAATCTTAGGTGCTTTCCCTATTTTTGCAGTAACAACTTTTACTTCGGTGAGTTTAATCCCCATACCGACCGAGCTAAACATTTCCGCATCTTCATCATGGGGCATAGATGATATAATCATGTTTTTGTATAGTGCGGTGCGTGTCTGAACCGCGATAAATGTTGATTTCAGGAAATATTCTTTAATCGAATTGTATAGGGCTTTTGTATCAATAGGTAGAATACAGTTTAGCTCTATTTCAACTAAATTTATAACTACATGGTCAGTTCTTTTACTCCCATCTTCCAAGGGATGGCTCATTACGTTAGCCCCCTCGTTAATTTTTATCTTGATGAATTGCGCCCCATCAAATAATGGCTGGAATGATGTTTGATCGATTAGCCCGACTTCTTCATTCATATTCGTACCCCGTCATCGTGTTGGCTTGTTGCTTTTTTCACTTCGGCTTTGAGGCTTCCGCTGATCGCGCGAGATATTCCGTCTGCGTCTGTCGCTTTGGTATGCACTTCAACCTTTCCTACCGTTACATTTGAGGAAACATTTGATGTTTTACTATTCGCGATTGCTCCAGATGTTACCGAATTAAGCGGATGAGTATTTGCGGTAGCTAAAGTGTTTTGCGCCATGCTGCGAGCATTTTTCACGCCCTCAATAGACAGATCGATACCCATAGCTTTGCCGATATTCTTGAACTCCCCTACTATCCCGTTGAACGTAGCTACAAAAGCATCCCACACGCCATCCCATACCATCCCAAAAATCTCGCCTATCTTTTCAATAAGTGCGAAAAATTCAGGGAATGCGCCTTTTGCCCAATCGATGCCTTCTTCAATTTTTCCAAAAAATGCAGATACCCCACGACCGCCTAATTTGAATAAATCTCCAATCAATCCGAAAATCTCTACCCCTATTTTTCCTAGATATTTAAACGCATCGATAATGCTATGAATCATATCCCCGAACCAAGGATAATCCTGAGCGATACGCCCTATCATCGAATCGTGACCGTCAAGAAACATCATAACATCATCGTAAAGAAGCGCGAATGCACCTGCGACAACTGTTACAATCGCCCCCATAATCAAGAATGGGGCAAATGCCGCCAAAGCCGCTGCCCCAGCAGTTATTAACGGAGGCACGAGAAAAACCATTATCGCAGTACCGAGAGCAATAAAAAGCCCAGTCATAAAATCGGAATGTTTACGAAAAAATGCTACGAGATTGGTAATAGCCTCCGCTATCCACTTGAACGCCGGGATTATTGATTGCCCCATAGACAAGAATAGCCCACGAAAAGACATATTCATAATATCTAACGAGTCATTAAAATCACCGGCTAGTTCCGCTTGCTCTTTTGTTACAAGCCCAAGCTCTTTTTGTTTCTTGACCATTTCGTCGATTTCCCTACGTCCTCGCTGAAGCATCATAATAGTGCCTTCATCAAGTCCTAGTTTTCGACCCATACCTAAAGACTCTTGTTTGCTCATCTTCTCGAATTTGTCGGCGAGTTCAGGCAATACGTCCATTACTTCGCGCATATTCCCATGAGCGTCTTTGAGTTTTATGCCAAGTTCTTTGAAGAATGGAAGTGTCCGTGAGGTTCCTTTTGTGGCGATCATCGCAAAATCAGCGGATAGCGTTTGTAGGCTCATGTCGAAACCTTCGGCTGTTCCTCCTGATAATTGGGTGACTCTACGCCATGCATCAAGCATCTCGATATTGACACCTAACATATCGGATACTTCTCCGAGATGATCGGCATAGTCGGCGGAAGCATTAATACCCTGAGTTATCGCGCTTACTGATAGAATAGCGGTGAGTGCGCCCCCTGCTGTAGCAAGTAAGTTCGAGATAGAACTTCCGACGTTTTGAGCGGCTTTATCGGTGACGTTGAGATGGTCGGTTAATTTCTTAGTCTTTTGGGATGAATCGTCGATGCCTTTATTAAGTGAGCTTGCGTCAGCTTCAAACATAACTACAAAGCTTTCAAAAATACCCATAAAGTCCCCTTATTTCTTCTTGCTTTTTTCGATAGCATGATACTCGTTTGCTCGGTTTACGATTATGACCTCCCACATCATGAATGCATCTTCTAGGTCATAAATCGTTCTAAGCTCGTTTAACGTCGCTTGCTTTTCCCCGATGATCGTCGGTAAAAATCCTGAAGAAAGCTCATAGCTATACTTTGGATTTTCACCGAAAGAGAATCGAATAAATTTTGCTTTAGCAACTTTCCCAAATATTCATAGTTATAGGTTAATGAAGCGCCCATAAGCTTCATCATAGCCTCTCCTCCGTTTACATGATTATCGATCAGAGTTTTTGTTGATAATACAATCTCTCCGTCGGGAGTTTTGACTGCAATGTATTTAAAAATATCATTACGGACACTCTTTAACGCTTCAAAATCTCCAACTTTTGGAAGCCCTGAGACTGGGAGCTGATACATAATCTCTTGCGCTTCCGTTGCCGGATAGCGCCCGATGATATACGTTTTCGTTTCCCCGTCGATGTCCGTGATCTCAATCTCTTTTGGCTTAATCATGATTTAATCATACTTTCAAAAACGAATGAATATTTTTTAGAGCTTAATCGCCCAGCCGCTTGTGCGGTATCCGCCGGATTCCCTTTTACCATCTTCCCGTTGCTTAGTGTGACAGAACTACCATTAGAGTAATTGATTGTCATGCTGATAACGTCCTTTACGGATTTTTTGCCCTTACCTGTTCGGTTTGCTTCAAACACAAAGCCCATATCAATATCGTTTTCAGACGATGGAATGAGGTTGATAGATACGGGGATATTTGTTGCTTTATCCCAAGCGATTAAATCGCCATTCATTCCTACTGCTGTTGCGGCGATCTCCATTTCTTCAAATGCCAGAGAGTCTCCGTCATCCGCAAATTGTGAGAGCAGAACCCCTACCGGAAAAGTCTTGCTCGCTTTTAATACCGCCGTTGTTCCTGTTCCTGATGCGTCAATCATAGTTGTCTCCTTAGATCATGATGTGCGTGCCGCTTACGAAGCTAACAACGTCACCTTTAGAATACATGAGTACGTAAACGGCTTTCCATTCTGTACCTCCGCCAGCGTTCACGTAGCTCACCATTTGAACATCTAACCAATAACCGATTCCTTGGATTTGGCGGTATGCTGTGTCGCTTCCGGTCACAAGTTCGATATATTGCTTTTGAACATTTGTGAGCGTTTTACCGACCGAAATTACCCCATTTAATAGAGCTTGATCGACGATAGAGAGTAATGAGTTAGTCATTACCATTCGCCCCTCATCATCTGCCGAAATTTGAGGAAGTGCTAAAAATAGGTTAAGTATTTCAGCCTCACACGCACTTTTCAACCACATTTCATTCGCATAAATGTTGATCGGGTTACCGTCGTTCATAATCCCACGCTGGAAGAATGAGAACTTTTTGCCAGCTGTTTGCGATTCGCCGTAGTAATTCGTATTCGCCGCGTCGTATGTATCCGCGTCGGTGTCGTTGTCTACCGTAGCCGGGATGTCGAATTGTTGGAACATATAGTTCTGAACGCCGTTTCGGACGGTGTAATCGGTAGCCGCCAAGATAACCATAGGGATCATCTCGTCGAAGTACATCAACCCGCCCGCATCTGTCGTAGTGTCTCGAAGAACTTGGCATGTATGACCTGTTACGTCTTCAATATTGATACCAAGAGCAAAATGATCGTTTTCTCCCAAGAATCCAGCAATAAGCGCGCCCAAAGCGGCGGAGAATGAAGTTACAGCAGTACGTAAATCTGAATCAAAAACAAACGATCCGAAATTATTATTGGAGTCAATCGTATCCAACCAGCTTGCATAATATGTCGCCGCATCCGTACCGCTGATACGTGCAACACTTAATTTTTTAGGACTTTTACCAGTCTTTGAAATCCAGCTAAAATAGAAAATAGCCATACGGTGAAGTTCGCTATCATTCCCGAAAAGCGCCCCTACGGCTGTTGAGGTGGTAAATTCCCGCACCTCCCCAGCCGTTAATGAATCATCAGTTGTATAGATACGCCCGATTAATTCGCGTTGCGCTACCGTTGCGGCACCACCTACAACCGAATTAATATCGACATATCGAGTTGATCGAATAGCCATGATTAAACTCCTTTGATTTTGTGTTCAACTGTTGAGATTTTTTTAACTGTTGATAGCATAGCCCGATTGTAAACGATTGTAAAATCGAAAGACGGGTTAGATTGAAACTGATTTTTATCATCTTTGAAGTATGGATCGCGCACCTCGGTGATTCTAAGCATAGTGATCCCTTTGCTTTTTATCGTTTTTATGAAGTCGATACTATTCATAATCATAGCTACCGCATTGAGGTAATCGGAATTTGTGATAGTTGTTGCTGTCGTTTTTCGGATCATCGTGTCGATTTGAAAGGTACTCTCATATTTTTGGGATACTGACCGGTCAAAATAACCCTCCGTTGGGTTATATACTTTAGCTATGCGCGGCAACCCGATTCGCTTATCTCCGATTTTCTGAAAGTATATGGTAGCCGTTGAGTTAGCCCCCTGCTCCGTCGGTTGATTTGCACCAACTACCGATACGGGCATAGAGTACGAGGCCATCGCAGTCTCGATCTCAGGGGCAAATGCCTTGATTAAATCAACATCATTCATATTTTTACCGCCAAAATAGCCTTATACCCTGCAACAGCTTTCCAATCGGTCGAGCTTTCCGCTTGGTATGTATCACCGTTAAATGTGATTTTATCGGGGGTAGATGATCGTTTCAAATCTTGGATGTCGTAATCAGTATAGATATTGATATAGGTTTTCTGCAGGTCAAGGCCTAAATGCTCATATACACTCTTGGGTACGGCTTGAACATTCACGATAATCGTAACAGGTACGGAGTATGTAGTTGCCCATTCTCTTAAATCATTTAACGCCCGTGATGCGTATGTCTCAACCGCAATAGATTGACTAGGCAGAACGGACGATGCGAGTGCATGAATATTCATTTTTGCACTTCCTCATGGATGATCGAATTGAGCATTACTTTCGTATCTACGAGTGGTTTTGCCACCGTTAATGATACCGCCTTGCCTTGTTTTTTGCCACGCAAACGAGCTGCTACCGTTGAGGCTTTGAGTGCGGGGGCGGTTACGTTCACAATCGCCTTTTTAATATCTCCCGCTACGATGCCCCCGAGTTTTTCAAAAACAGAGCTAACCGTTTCTTTTAAGTCAAGAACTTTTGATATACCTTGACCGAGCATTGCTTTCCATTTATCTCCCTGCCCGATAATAGCCAGACGCATGAAGGGACGAGCCGGAATATTCTTGGAGCGATTCCCAAATTCATTCTGTGCCGCAATCATCGCAACTGGTTCGCCATCTTGGTATCTTTGGTCCTCTCCCCATCCTACCCGCATTGCTGATTTATCAACCTGCTTTATTGCATCTTTTATTTTAGATGAATTATCGGTCTTTTTAATAATTTTCAAAATATGCCTCTAACCTTACGAAATGCTTGACGCTCTGTCGACCCACCGACTAAGCGACCACCAACCGATTGAAGTTTCAGCATAGCGGAGAGTTGCGATCCGTACGCAGTAGTATTTAACCACCACTGAAACTGAGACTTAACGGGAGGTGGTACGAGCGTAACCGATTCTTTATCAATCGTCGATCCGCTTAAAAGCATCGGCGCATTACCGAGCGATAACATATTTGATAGTGCTATGAGGTGAGCCGTCATCAAGTATATCATCATTCCGTCATTTACCTCGTTGGATATGTACATATTCGCTGTTTCCCATTGCGTCTCAATGGTGGCATCTAGAGTGGCCGCCAAGAGAGGAAACAATGCCTTGAATTTTGCAATATCCAACGAGATCATAATTAAACCTTATTAACTTTCACTTCAACTTGATCGGCTTCGTCAAGTTTTTTATTCTCATCGTCGATGTCTTTTTTTGTCAATGGTGCCGACTTGTCTTTTTTGGTCATATCTTTGGCGACTTTTTCCGCTTCAGCTTCTTTTGTCTCTACCGAGAAGAAACCTGCATCAACTTGTTTTTTGAAGTTTTCATCTTCTTTCAAAAGTGCATAATCTTCATTGGATACGTTTGTCATTACGCCCTTGAAAGTGATTAGGTTTTTATTGGCGATATTCGCTTTCCCGTTGACCAAAACGGTTTTAACTTTCACTCCATCTTTATAGAGCGGATAAGCATTGTCATTCGATAATGTTGAGAATACATACATGAGTTTTCCTCTGTTTTATTTAGAGCCTATACTCTAAAGAACGGGAGGCTCTACCATACCCGCTCTTTAAAATATTATGAATGGGGACGAATCCCCAAAAACTTAGATACCTGAACGGCGAATAACCCCCCACGGTCTCTTGCACATTGCGCCTGCGGTTGCATTGGTATAGCTTTCTTCGTAGTATTTAGACAATTTCGCCGCACCTTGTACGCGGAATTTAGCTGGAACGACTTGCGCCCATACTGCCCCGTCGTCGGTAGAACCGTCGTTTACATTCTCGGCATACATATAGAATACTTCCGCCGCACCGTTTGCGTTTTCAAGCTGTGGAGCATTGATTACGCGAGCGTTAGGGTACGCAGTTTTCAACCATGAGGTCAAAGAGATACCATAGTCATTCACTTCCCCGAAATACCCTTGATGAGTGTGAGGGATAGCGATTGTTATGTTATCGCTTGTACTGATGATACCGCCCGATTGAGTCACCAATGCGCCGAATGCTTCGGTGATGTCCGCTTGACGCTCTTTAAACGTTTTTAATGCCCAAGTTGTAGAAGAAGCCGCACCAGTTGCTACGGTAACGTATGCGCTAAGACCCGGATCATTCAAGAAACCATAAGTACGGTTATTGCCACTATTGAAACCAACAAAACCGACTGAGTTGCGCTTGATGTCAAGTGCAAGGGTTGCCGCCGCGCGAGAGTTAGCCGCCGAGTTTTCACCGATTGCAGATGCGCGAGCTTCTTCAAGTTGACCAACACGCATAGAATTTTCAAAACGAACGATTGTGCGTCGTTCAAAATTGACGTTATACCCTGCGAGTGATGGCGCTTGATAATCGGCATACGGAACAGTACCGCCAGTGTATTCAAGTGCACGTTGGATGACTTCTTCTTGTGACCAATCACCAGCGGTTACGATACCGACGAACTCATCGATCTTGCGCGGGGAGGTTGCGACGAGTACAGAACCAGATAGCATGTGCTGGAGAAATTGCCCCGGCACACCTACTGATGGAGTTGTGATAGGGGCAGTCAAGCTGTCCATAGCGTCCATCATGGCGATTTCAGCTTTTGGAGAAATGCCAAATCCGATCATGTTTAAATCGTTATCAGTGTATTTTCCGCCTTTTACGTTTAGTGGGCGCACATAGCGTGCTCCAATATCTGATAGAACTTTTGTCATCTACAATCTCCTTAGTTTGTTAGTGTCACAACGCCCAAGCCAGCGGCTGAGAGTGTGTAGTGAGATACTTCCGCATTAGGAACGAAAGCTTTACCGCTTACAGGCACATTCGGGGCGGTAATTGTTGCGCTTACTGCTGTTTGAGAAACTGAAACGGTATAAGTACCTGTTCCGCCTGTACCGGTTCCAAGTGCTGTGATTACAGTGCCAGGAACTACGTTTTCGCCTGTCAATACTTGACCGACCGCGATGTTACCTTTCGCTACCGCAGAGACTGTCAACGTGGTAGTTGAGATCGCACCTGTGAAAGATGAAATTTCAGGGACTGCCGACAATGCGCCCGTAGTAGTATCATACACAACTTTATCACCGATAGCGGCGGCACTGTTTAGGTACACGGTCATTTCACCCATTGTTACAAGTTCACCTTGCGTGTTATCAGCAAGAACCATAGTGGCTGTAAGTGTTGAGCTTGCATATACTTTAGGGTTTGCCAAGATACCGGCAAATACACCAGTTCCTCCAACTGTCGCTACACCCTCAGATAAAACTGTAAAAGCATTACCGATTGTGTTTGCATTTGGCGTTGATACAAGCGTCATTGATTGCGCTCTGCTTGGGCTATTTGCATATAGCTCCCCTTGAATTCCGAAAGCTTGATTTAAGCCTACTGTTGATTGGAAACTCATTATTTCCCTCCATTAAGGTAAGTTTGCATATCGCTTCCGACTGCACCAGTTTTTGAATCCATCGCGGCTACCGTTGGAGCTTTTGACACACCCGCCAAATATCCGTTAAGTGTTGCGATTTCAGCACCATCCATACATTCAAGAGCAAGTTTTTTAACGCCGTATTGTGCCACTTCTTTCAGCCCCATTTCGGAATGATCGAAAGTACCTACAACCGCGCTAAGTTTGCCCGCGAGTTTATCACGCTGTGCAATCTCTTTCATAAGCTCTTTTTTAATAAGAGCCGCATCCATTGCGTTTCCTTCTTCTTCGACTTTTTCGGGGGTTTTAACTTCCTCATCCAAAGCCGCGCCGTGTTCTTCTTTTTCAAGCGGCATCAATTTAGCGAGCATTTCCTCGATTTTCGTCAAGCGATCCTCTACTGAACCGCCGACCACTTCTGCATCGCCAGTCTTTACGACTTCTTCTGAATCTGCTGTTTTTGTTTCTTCATTCATTTGAAAAATCTCCTTTGTATCAAATGTAAAAACCATGCTATCAAGCACGGCGACCTCTTTGCCCATACGCCCCTCATCGACGAGGGCTAAGTGATTACCGCGTATATTTCGTTGTATCGCGTCATATTGTACCCCGTTATAAGTACCTGTGGCAAATTCATAACTGCACGTATAACCGCATGATAATTCTTCCTTTCCGTTCTCGATGAGATTGGCGAGACTTTCGCTAAAGACTTTTAAATTTCCATAAAGCACATCATCTTTGAAATATACATCTTCGCCGATCACTCCCTGAACGCCTTTGCGCTCTGCTTGGGTTCGCCCCTCTTTGCCGATACCGAGCATAACATGATCGTCAATCCACGGGAGAAGTTTAAATGAATCAATACATTCATCGCTTCCAAGTTCTTCGGCTGGGCGGTAGACGTTATATACTTTATCAGGATTTTCCATATCCCCAACTTGGCGACCGCTATACGGGAACACTCCAACTTTTGAAAGAGGATTGTTTTTGATCTCATAGAAACCGTTTTCGTCAACCACGCGAGCCGTACCGTTTTTGTCTTGTGCTTCCTTGTACGCGATTGCCGTTGCTTGGTCGGGTTCATGCCCTGATTTAATAAGTTCGGCAATGTTTTTGCTGATTGTTTCTTTTGATGAACCTTGTTTTAATGGCATTCAGCACCCTTTTATTTTTAACAATAATATTATTATTCGGTTCCGTCGTCAAATACAATTACAGGAATCATCACACAGCCACAGTGCGGAAGCTGACCGGGAATCCCACGCTCCCCCGTTTTCTTGTCAATAATGGGCAAATTATCGAAGCTGAATATCTGCCCGCTTAGCTCAATATGATCTTGCCGCGGATGTAGCCCACCCCCACTATGTAGCCATTCAAATTTTTGCACACCGACTTTCTTCATCCTATCAGTATTAATTGAGTTGTAAGCCTTTCTCGTTTGGTCTAATGCGATATTCTTTGCTTTGCGTTCGGTAACTCCGCCTATCTGTTCAATTTGTGGTATTAAATCAAATAGACCTTGTCCCGTTGTGATTGAGCGCATAACCGCCCCTTCCACTTTCGTTAAATACTCCGACGATATAGATTTAATTAAGCTGACGTTTTGTTGCACTGATGCTTTTATCGTTTCGTGCAGGTCCGCGCTCATCACTTTAGTATTTACTGTCATCCCCCCGGTGATAGCAGATAGAGAATTAGATAACGATGCTATTGATTGTTTATTTGCACTGCTCACCATATCTTCAGCGAAAAGTGAAGCAGAACGCCCAAACATTTCGTTAAACTTTTGGTTAAGAGCTGATAATAAAATACGGGCTTGTGATGTGATTGAAGCATCCATAGCAAAATACTCTTTTGAATTAGGGGTCTTGTATAGCTTCTCAATCTCTTTTAGGGTAGTTTTTGTCATCTTTTGCACGAGAGAAGTTAGTCTCTTTTTGTATCGTATTGCGATAGCGGCATTATTGTGTAGCGGTTTTCCTCGCAGCGCAGTTGGCTTAAACTGCTTCACCCATTTTTTTTTATTCTTCGTCAGTTTGTTCGTCATCATGTTCTTCCAAAGATACTCCATTGAATCCGCTATATTTATCGACTATAAGCATCTCTCGGACTTCAGCTCCATCGATTGCACCCATGTCCGCATATTTAGTGCGAGTATCGGCACGCTTATCGTCTACCTCTGCCTGTTCTATTTCGGTGAGTGAATCGAGTGGGTTAAATACTACTTCAACTTCAAATGGATCAATGCCAAATTTCGGGCAAACGTCAGAACGCAAAACGATCTCATAGTGTCGGTCAAGAAGCGGCATAAGATCGAATGCTTGGATACTTTCTAATTCTTCGCGATAGTTTGCTTCTTCATATTCTCCCGATGCTCCAAACCCTTTCGGAGAAGTCCCTAGCAGTTTTGTGGCGGGTACGTTGGCAATCGCCGCGACAAGCTGATATTGGGTCATGATCGTTACATCAAGATCACCGAGCGCGGTGTCCGTTTGGTTGAAATCCTCGTCCTCTTTATCGACTGCAAAAACGGCGTAGTTGTCGGCATAGTACGCTGTTTTTTGTAAACGTGCCTCAAAGTCATCCGGTCGCGCCGTTGCATCTTCCATATTGACTTTCATAACTTTAGTTCGTTTTGTTAATGCAAGCATCGGGGCTTCGTTGGCGGTACGTTCTGCCGCATAGACACGCTCGTAAATCTTTTGCGGAACCGATACGCCACCATACAGATAGGTCGGCTTTAGAATATCCGCCACCTCATCGCCTCTAACGATAACCAAATGCGAACGGTGAACCCTTCGACCCGAGATCATCCAATAAGTAGGCTCATAGAAATTAATCGCCGACGGGTCGGTCACACTATCGCCGCTTAATTCTGGGGTAATCCAGTATGGGTCGATCTGACTAATACCTTTGTAACTTCCCTTGACGATGCCATCTGCGTTAAAAGGATTCTCATAATATTTAGGGTCGGTACTATCAACGACAAACATAGCGACGCGGATACCGAATACACGCCCAAATTTTACTAATTCAACAAGGTTTTTATTGATCTTGTATTTTTTATCGAGCTTTCGCAATTCTTTCAATACTTCGGGGTCTACATCGTTGCCGTCATTTGCCGTAACTTCCCACCCTTTTCGGATCGCGTCTTTTGCCGGAACTGTACACGCTTTGCCTACTAGCCAGTTTTGGGCTATCATCGCGCATGATTGAAACCCAATGAAGTTTTGAGAACCATACCAAAGCAATTGGGACTCAGACATTCCCCCAACTTGGTAGCTCATCGGTACGCTCATCATGTCGATGCCATCCATCGTTCCATCTGCTGATCTGAACTCATCTGCTGTTTTTTGGAATGTATTAGCTATGACTTTGCGTAATGTTTTATTGTATGTCTTTTGGATATGGTCTGGAAATAAATCGCGCTTTTTTTTCTTCTTACCCATGATGATCCTTTATGATGCAACATTTTAGCACGGTTGAAAATTTAATCAAAATATAACACGCTTTCTTACAGGGGCATAAGTCATTACAAACGCATCGGCAATATTCGGGGATGGTATGCCGCGCTTTTTCATGTCGTCTTTGCTTTCGACCTTCACAAGCCCTCTTTTGCTCTCGTCTTTTAGTGGTGACGACAGCTCAGTTTTTAGTTTGTCTAAAAACTTACATTCTGATGATATGGATATTATATCATCCTCATTAAACGGCTCACCTTTCACGACTGCCTTATACGTTGCTAACATTCTATCCGATACGATCTGCCATGTTTGGGCTTTTAAGTTCTCAAAGTGATCTTTATTCTTTCTGTTCACCTTATATTCGCGTTCAGGATTTTTAACCGCATCCCCTGCGTCGAATTTAATATAAACGACGCTTTTGTTTTTTTCACTATTCAAACGCTTAAACGTACTACCTGCTGATGCCCCGACCCCGATACAGTCATAAATTAAATCTGCACCGATCTCATCAGCTTGGTTAAATGCTTTCTCCGCGCTTTGTTCAAGTTCGTCCTCTTTCGCTTTCCATTCTCTGATCTCGGTTGTGAGTATTCCATGTGTCGCTACGGTGGCGCAATAGTCGTTCCCAGCGTCGGCAATGTCGTATCCTAACGCCTTTTTGCCGCGAACATCTATGCCGAGTTTAATATGAGCATCGATACACGCCTCTATCCATGCCTTTTTAATGAACGCAAACTCGCTTTCTGATTTAGGGTATCCAAGATAGATATGGTTAAACACATCATCTTCCATCTCCTCTTTTTCTTTTTCGATGAGCTCCAATGCGCTTGCGGGCAAAAAAGGATTATCGTGGTAATTGATCTCTTGAACTAATGCGCCCTCGTTCCTATTGATTACAAAATTGTTATAGGCGAAATCGGTCTCTAAATTCGGGTTAAATACGATGATAACCATAGCTGTCTCTTTACGAAGCAGAACCGTCGGCTTGATGATTAGCCATTGCTCCTCTGTGAGCGTATGTCCTTCTTCGATCCACATGATATCTACATCATCGAGACCTTTGATCTGGTCGGTGTTGCGCTCCCACCCTAAAAAAAGAAACTCACTCCCGGTTGTTGTCTTTATGCTCGTATCGGTGAAATCAAAAAACGGTCTAAAATACTCGTCGTTAATGACTTTCTTTTTGATGACTGAGTATACGGATTGTTTAATATTTGCTTGGAATTTTCGGACACATGCTATTTTTAGCTTATATTTGGAAGCAAGGTAAATTAATATCCCTGCTGTGTCCTCAGTCTTAGAAGACGCACGACCGCCGTATAATACTTTTACTTTTGCTTTGATTTTCCAGAATTTCTTTAATTTTGGGTTTAGCTTCATTCGTCGTAAAAGTCGTCGAGCGATTTTGTAATAATAGTAACTTCGCCATCATGCCTTACTTTATCAGTAAACATAGCAAAATATTTCCCAATAAGCTCTAATGCTTTTAGTTTATCATGTGATCTAATTTCTTTTATTTCAGCCCAATCTTCCTTATCTTGCCCTTGCTTTTCAATTCTATTTTTAACTGAATGAATAGCCTTTGTGACTTCTTCTGGCAATTCTGTAATTGATTTTAATGTGCCATCTTCGCTATATAGGCTTGAAACATCAAAAAATGCAATCAAAGCTAATTCTTTAAGAACCTTATCTGCTGTTATTTCGGTTCTTTCTTGCTGTTTGCTTATTAATTCCTTGATATATCCTTGAATATTAGGTTTTGTTAAGTTTTCAGAACTGATTTCTTTTGCTGTTTTTTTGCTATAGCCTGATCGAATGGCAGCTTGTGTTCCATTAAAATCAATTAGATATTCTTCGCAAAATCTTTTTTGTTTCTCTGTTAATTGTTCTGCTGAATATGCCATTAGATTACCTTTTGCATTACGCATCTGCAACCATAGTGCATTGGAGGCATACGCAATTTTTCTTCATATGAAAAATCAAACATCCTATTGAAATTATTAAGATTTAATTTAGATAAAAAATTCACAATCCATTTAATCATCCCATCCCCCTAAAATAAAGTTGCATAGCATTTGCATTGCTTGATCGGTTTTCTAGTGCGCTGCTTTTTCTTTTTGCCTTTAAACTGCTCCCGCCCTATTGTTATAATGTTTGGAATGTCGCGCGGCTTATCTCTTGCGAATAGCTTGTCAATCGGCGCTATTAATCGAATGAGACGCCCCATATCTTCTGACGGTATAGATAGAGATAAGTCCTCGATATGGTCGATCATTTCGTCGTCGCATTCAAGCTCTGCCAATTTATGTTTTATGTCAACGAAATCCAAGTCTGTTTTTTTGTGAATAATCAGCAATATCCCGATAAGTGAAAGTGAATCATTAAAATCTGATGCTACATCATAAAATCGATTTAACGATGCTTTATTCACCTTTTCACCTTTTTAATAATCTCAAATCGACCGATAAATAAGGAGAGGTGAAAGCCCTTACTTTGTCGATCTATTTCAAATTATTGGCGGATAAACAAGGACTCGAACCTTGAAGCGTGTTACCGCGTCGATTTAGCAAACCGATGTCTTACCGTTAGACTATTTATCCATTTGAAAATACACCATATCTTCCGCTTGTAAATTATCAGATTGAGGGATACTAAATTTGCATATCTGCAAGATGTATTTTCAGTTCATATTATACCACTTTTAGGTTAATCTTACGCTGAATTTTTACTCTTGATTATTGATAAGTGCATCTTGAAACGCCATCCGCAACCCCAACCATTGTGCGTCTTTGCGCTCGATTGCCTTATCTTGTGCATCAAGCTGTCGGTTAAGCTTCTCGATGTGTTGCTGAAGTTTATATACCGTTGAATTGGCGATACCTAATCGTCTATTTAAGCTTTCATTCTCATTGTGTGCCTCTTGCAATTCGATCTCTAGTTCGTCAGCATAACCGCACATCATTTCTAATAATTTATCTTTTGTCATTTTATTTCCTCATTATAAATAGCTTTAACATCACGCAAACGAGGCAAATCAGTTTCGGGGATATAAGACTTGTTAAAGTCCTCCCACTTGTCTAATTGGCGTTGTCTGTTTGCAACATCGCTTACTGCCATGATAATATCATGCTCATACTCTTTATTTTTTGAAAAAATAATAGCCGAAAACATAACAGATATGATACAGATTCCTACTAGAACATATCTTGTTATCTCTAGCTCAAATATTCTTTCGTTTAATTCAGCTATTAGCTTATCGTCACCTTTCATTTCATCTCCTTTATAGTATCAATAACCTTATGCAGGTATTTTGTTGATTCCGATAGTACATAGTGATACTTCTGCATTTCTTCAATGCGTTCTTGTTGCTCTTGCTGTGAAAGTAGTTTGGCTTTCATTGCTGTAATTTGATGTTCGTTCATTCGGTAGACTTTGGCTTAAAATAATTAGTCCTTGGTTTTGTTGAGCAACATCTACATTGAGTAGGATAATAATTATGCTTCCATTTTTCATATTCGATACAATCTTCACATGTATAATGCTCTTGCGGCACATTAATCTGTTTTTCCAAATACCGGATATAATCGATATCGCTGATTCCATGGTCTAGCCATTGTTCTCGCATTTTATTCATCAGAAAGCCTTTCGTGCAATATGCCCAAGCTTATACTCACACCATGCTAGTACAGCTAACCAATGACGAATTGTTTTATTTTTGATTTTCATTTTTGTTTTCCTTCATCCATTTTTTAATAAACTCGACACCAAGATTAACGCATTGCGCCATAGGCATCTTAAGCTCTTTGCTAACGTCTTTTGTGTTTTGAATTCTTTAATGTTGCTTTTCCTTTTAGCGTCTTATAGTATCTGCTCTTTTGTTCATCAACTTTTTCTTTATTTAGTTGCCTATACTGTTTCTTATAACACAATATACGCTGTTTATTATCTTGATGATATTTAGCCAATTTTACTTTATTTAATTCATAATATATTTTCATTTTGTCTGATATTTTTTCTTTATTTTTTTCCTTATACTCTTTTTTACTGAAATCTATCCAACATATCAAACGGATGTTTATCGTATTCGTAATCTTCCAGCATACAATCGTAATCATCAACGTATCTGTTTATGTTGTTATCCGATTCTTCAATCGCTTCTTCGTCGGTGTAGTTTCCTATCCAACGCTTACACCCACGGCGATGCAAGCAAGTGTTTTCGTTTATGCAGTATAGATAGTCTATTCGCATTTTATCCCCAAATATTCGCATATAATTTCTTTGGCTTCATCGAATGAATAGCACACTACACACATATATCCGCTTGACGATAGTGCGGCTATCCATTCGCGCTGATTTTGAGATACTTTACCTTTTGCGCTCTTTAGTTCAATAAAAAGCCCATGAGCGTGTATTGATGGGTATGCTAGGAAAATATCAGGCACACCACTTTTTACCCCTTCGGCTTTCAATTTGTTAGCAGTAACGATATTGCGCTGTCCTCCATTTGGGATTGCAAACATCATAGATAATGGCGCATACTTTCCTGATTGAACTTTCGCCCACTCGAATAGCTTTTTTTGCTCGTAGTGTTCAGTTTGTTTCATTTTGCCATTCCTTAAATAATTTATTTGCGATCTCTATCTGCATATCTTTTGGATACGCTTTGTGAAACATCATAGCATCGAATCCGTGGGGGCTATATTTCCCTCGGTGATGATCGGGGCATAGTGGCACTATCATATATTCCCATTTTCTTGGTGTGCTATGTAGTATGCTTTGAGGGCTTCGTAAATTAGTTTATACTCAGCTTTGTTTTTGTATGCAGATATTGTGTTTCGGTGGAGACCGTAGAAGTCTCCGATAGATTGGTTTGATATTAATATTTTTGACATATCAGCCGTTGCCGTTGCCGTAGCCGTTGCCGTTGCCGTCGCCGTCGCCGTAGCCGTCGCCGTAGCCGTTGCCGTCGCCGTCGCCGTAGCCGTAGCCGTTGCCGTAGCCGTGGCCGTTGCCGTTGCCGTGGC
>Ga0265294_10001565_pt1 | contig 30835 bp, 26 predicted proteins | sample MunlanPumphouse3_FD_192504 | JGI IMG/M metagenome (GOLD analysis project Ga0265294, IMG submission 192504) | Groundwater microbial communities from a municipal landfill in Southern Ontario, Canada - Pumphouse #3 | ecosystem: Environmental > Aquatic > Deep subsurface > Groundwater | place...
ACACGGGCGGAGCCCGTGCAGCACCAGCCAACAACGGTGCTGTGGCGGCAGCACATTAGGCCCATGCGGCCCATCAGGCCCACAGCGCAGCCACACGGGCGGAGCCCGTGCAGCACCAGCCAACAACGGTGCTGTGGCGGCAGCACATTAGGCCCATGCGGCCCATCAGGCCCACAGCGCAGCCACACGGGCGGAGCCCGTGCAGCACCAGCCAACAACAACGAAATGGAGTAAGCACATGAGCCATAATTTTCTTCCAAAAAAGGGCGGCTATAAGGAGCTCCTCTCTTATCAGAAGACAGTGATTATCTATGATTGCACTTATGTTTTCTGCCATCGGTTCTTGAGTAAGTTCGATCGTACGGTTGATCAGATGGTACAGGCCGCACGTTCAGGTAAACAGAATATTATTGAGGGAGCTAAAGCCGCTGTTACTTCTAGTGAGACAGAGTTAAAGCTGACCAATGTGGCTCGTGCGAGTTTAGAGGAATTGCTGGAGGATTACTGCGATTTTCTAAGAGTGCGCAAGTTTGATCTATGGGATAAGCAGAGTTCAGAGGCAAGCTATGTGCGGAAATTGAGCTCTGGGAAAATTGCATTGCCGAAAGTTCCAGGCAAAGATGCCGGGTGGAATGGTCGTGAACCTGGGCAGGATGTCGATTTGTTCGAGAAAACCCGTCGTGTCTTTGTTTACCTTATTGAAACTCGTCCGCCAGATGTTTGCGCCAATATCATGATTTGTCTGATTCATCAGGCAAATTATCTGCTTGATCGTCAAATTGAGCAACTAGAGGAGGACTTTGTCAAACAGGGCGGCTTACGTGAGATGATGTACAACGCAAGGTCCGATTATCGGCGCAAGGGGCGGTAGGGTAGTGCTATGGGCCTGATGCGCCTGATGGGCCAGATGTGGTTCGCCTGGCGGTGATGGGGCGGTAGCACATTAGGCCCATCAGGCGCATCAGGCCCATAGCACTAAATCTTGTTAATTCACTCCTGAGTCGCCAAAGGTCGCTTTGGTCTTGATGCCACCGCTTCCTCCGACCACCTCCATCGCGCCGTCCACAAGAATTTTCCATAGGGCTGGGCCTCCCCCTTTTTTAGCGGACTCCCAGGCATCCAGATTGCTTCCGTCAAAAAGAACAACCGCATCCGAGGACGGCTGGCCTGGTTCCGCCGTGATTTTGACGGGAGGCGGACGATTCCAGTCATGCACCGCCCAAGCGTGCGTGGCATTCGGGGTATCACCATACAGCCCAGCCATGGAAGCTATTGCGCTCATGCCACATACACTTAAAAGACCCAATTTACGAATATCCACCCTATGCTCCTCCATGTTTTCAATGCATTAAATAAAACAACAATGTAATAGCATTATTAGCTGATCAGGATTACGCTTTTTCCCTATTGTATTTCGTAGGAAGGAGTGGTAAACTGATTTTATACAAGTAAGAAGAGCTGAAGTCAACGTCTTCAGGCGCCCGGCCGCTGGCGGGTAACTGAGTAGTTGCGGACTTTTAAACATTAACTATAAATTAAGGGATAAAAATATGAGTCAGATTTCAAGGCGTTCGTTTATCAAGCAAAGTGCGATTGCCACGGGAGGAGCAATTTCAATTGCCGCCACCGCACGCGCCCAAAGTTTAACATCAACACAAAAGAGGGCCTCCTTAAAAAAACCGGGAGATAAATTGAGGATGGCGGTTATCGGTTCCGGTGGTCGGGGAGCGGGCAATCTCAGTGAGTTTTATAATTTAGGCGAGGAGATCGTCGCGCTGTGCGATGTCGATCAAAACCAGCTGAATAATTCCTACAACAAAGTCAAAGAGCGCTGTGGCGCAGCTAAAAAATACACAGATTTCAGGGAGTTGCTGGCCAGCGAAAAGGATCTCGATGTAGTGGTGGTCTCCACCCCGGATCATATGCACGCCACCGCCGCAATTGCGGCGATGAAAGGCGGCAGCCATGTGTATGTTGAGAAGCCGCTGGTCAGAACTGTATGGGAAGGACGCCAGTTTAAGAAAATCGCCGATGAGCTGGGTGTGGTCTCGCAGATGGGCAACCAAGGCAATGGCTCCCCCTCGCATCGGCGGCGCATTGAGGTTTTGCAGTCAGGGATCTTGGGACGGATTGATGAGGTGCATATGACCACCAACCGGCCGATCTGGCCGCAGGCCATTAACCGCCCTGCTGGCAGCGACCCGGTTAGCGCTTCGCTTAACTGGGATCTTTGGCTCGGTGTCGCCCGGGAGCGGCCATACAAGAGCGGTGTCTATCACCCCTTCAAATGGCGGGGATGGTTTGATTTCGGTACTGGCGCTATGGGGGATATGGCCTGCCATGCGACGAGCGCCTTCTTCCGCGCTTTCAAGCTGGCTGAGGTGCTGACCGTGGAGTGTGTCGCGTCCACTCCGCGTTTCCCTGAGACCTATCCCATGGCAACTACAGTGAAAACGGTTTACCGCAGTGATATGCAGGCTGAGCCAATCACGGTCTATTGGTATGATGGCAATTCGCTGCCTGATCCTGCGGTTTGTCCCAAAGTGGCGGCCATCTTTGGTAACCTAGGAGGTCAGACCATTATCACCGAGCGGGCGATTGTCAGAGGCGACTCCCTATGCTGGAATAACGAGGAAAAATTCAAAGGGTTCGCCAAAGATGAGCGTTGCTCAAAGGTGGAGGAGTCCATCCCCCGTGTGCAAAGTCATCACTGGGAGTTTACTGAGGCAATCCGCGGCGGAGTCAAGCCACTCTCGCATCATGATCACTCGGTTCCGCTGACCGAAGGGGTGCTGCTGGGGTGTATCGCGCAGCAAGTCCCAGGTGAACTGCAGTGGGATGCCAAAGCAATGCAATTTAAAAACAACGCTGAAGCCAACAAACTCATCCATCCCTTTGTTCGTGACGGATGGAGTATTACATAGGAGGAAAAAGAAATGAAGAAAGTTTTGATTGGAATGATGACAATGTTTGTGTCAATGAGTGCCATGGCGGACGATCCGACAATCGACGGTGTGATGGTTCAACAGCGATGGCCCTGGAGCCGGCTGGTGGATATTGACTACGTGTTGACATGTGATCTGGAGCAGTCAATGGACATCGTTGTCAAGGCGTACAACGGTTCTAATCTGCTTGATGTGCCGGAAACTTCGTTCTCAGGCGACCTCAATGGCGTTGCTTGCGGCGCGCGGCGGATCGTCTGGGATCCGGCAATGACCTCTTATACCAACAACGGGGTTCTGCCTAAGTTCTGCGTGGCGCTTACTCCGAGCCCGACGCCGCTCTATATGATCGTGGATCTGACAAAGTCGGCGGGGGAGACAGGACAGACCGAGTATGTCTATGAGTCAGATCTCACGAACGGCCTTTGGGGCGCGTGGGTGCGCAATCCGGTGACCAACAGGGGAACGGTCGTCCAATCCGTGGTCTGGACCGGCGTGACAACCAACGACATTTACAAGACAGATAAGCTCGTCCTGCGGCGCATTTCAAAAGGAGAGTTCAAGATGGGTGATACGGATCCGCCCACGCTCTCCACCACATTGACAAAGGACTTCTACGCGGGGGTGTTTGAGATGACGCAGAAACAGTGGGAAGAAATAATGGGGGCAAATCCTTCAGAGTTCAAAGATCCGATCAATCCTGTCGAAAAAGTGCGGTACAACGACATTCGCGGCACGGCGGCACTTGGCGGCGGCGGTTGGCCGACGAACAGCAACGTGTACGTGAATTCCTTTGTGGGGCGGTTGCGGACTAAAACCGGGCGGGTGGGCTTCGACCTGCCGACCGAGGCGCAGTGGGAGTACGCCTGCAGGGCGGGGACGACTACTTTGTTCAATAATGGGAAGATTAGCGGCACCGCCACAAATCACATGGATGAATTGAGTTGGTGTAAACATAACAGCGGAGATAAGACACATCCGGTGGGGCAGAAAGTGCCGAATGCGTGGGGCCTGTACGACATGCACGGTAACGTGTCAGAGTTGGGTCTGGACTGGCACTTTTGGATACTGCAAGGTGGAGAAGATCCTGCAGGACCGTTGTGGAATACTGACCGCGTGAGACGGGGCGGGTGCTGGAACTACGAAGCGGCCAACTGCCGTTCGGGGTTTCGCAGCAGCCGTCCGCCGCATGGTTATGACTCCCACCTTGGCTTCCGTATCGTGATGACCCTGCCATAGCCGGGTATAGAGTTACCCTCACCCCAACCCCTCTCCCGGCGTGGAGAGGGGGAAGAATCCGGTGATTAAATTTTCGGTGCCCAGCCTGCTTCGTATTCACGCGACCAGTACTTCAACGCATCCTTGTCATTAAGGATGTGACCTGTCTTAGGGTCGATCTCAAGTGATCTTCCGGTTCTTAGCGCAATGTTGCCAAGCTGAACCATCAGGGTGCTTTTATGACCTTCATCAATGTTACAGCTCAGCTCTTCGCCTGATCTGATAGCTGAAAGGAAGTTATGAGCGTGCGGGTCGCCAACTCTTTTCGGCAGTGCAGGTTTGTCCGGTGATCGAAGCGTTTTATCAGTCTTGGAATCTTTTACCACATTATTCTTTAAATCAAAGATTGTGTAATTGTTGCCATCAATCTGCAAGCTTCCTTTTTCGCCGTAAAAGATTACGGAGCAAGCTGACCCTTCAATACGCTTGCCGTTACAGCTGCGTCCTTCCCATGAGATGGCCTTCCTGTCGGCGAAATCCAGATTAATAACCTGAGTGTCCGGGGTTTCCCAGTCATCCCCTGTGTAGCAGTAGCGTCCACCACTGGAGTTTACTTTCACCGGATAATCCACGTCCATTCCCCAGCGGAGCAGATCAACCATGTGCGTTCCATTATTAAGCGCCTCGCCGGTGCCCCAGTTCCAGATCCAATGCCAGTTATAGTGGACAATATTATCTTTGTAGGCTTTTCTTGGGGCCGGGCCCTGCCACAGATCCCAGTTCAGCCATTCGGGGGGTGTTACGACCTTACCGATGCCTATTGTCCCCCGATTGGCGGTATACCAACCTTTGCCAAAGTAGACACGGCCGATCACACCGTCTTTAATCTCCTCAATGGCCCTGATCAAGTTTGGCAGTGAGCGCCGCTGGACACCCATTTGAACAGCCAGCTTGTATTTTACAGCGGCATCCCGCAGCATTTCACCCTCTGCCGGGTTATGACTGCAAGGTTTTTCAACATAAACATGTTTACCAGCCTGCAGTGCCAGCAGCGAGGCTGGCACATGCCAATGGTCGGGCATGGCGACGATAAACACATCGATATCCTTTGATTCAAGTGATTTACGGAAGTCGTCAAAACCTTGGGCTTTAACATCCTTCTGTGATTCTTGCAGCTCTGTCAGACATTTTGTGGTAGCGTGCTGATCCACATCGCAGATGTGAATGACATCACAGTCTGGCTGCTTGGCAAAGACTTTGGACAGTTGTCTCCCGCGTAAGTTAACCCCGCCAACCGATACCCGTATTTTTGCATTAGCGCCGATAATACGGCTATAGCTTGCCGCGCTGAATCCCGGCAAAACGCCTCCAACGGCAATTGAGGCGGCAACCCCGCTGGTCTTTTTTATAAAACCTCGTCTTGTGTTCTTCATATGTTCTCCTTTATTTTTTATGAATTATTACAACGTTATCAAAATGCGGAGATAGTGTCAAATCACCAGAGCAACCGTCTCGCGTTTTCTTAGTTCATTCCTGATCCGAACGCCGCTCCAAAGTCACATAGACCGCAAAGTGATCCGAATAGCCAGCAACAAAGCGATCGCCGTATCGCTTGCTCCTAACTCGCCGATAGGGCAACGGTGAGCCGAGCCCTTTGAAACAGATCTTCTCTGGATTGTAAACAGTATAGGAGTCTGGCTTGACCTTCCAGGGCGTAAGTGGCGTGAAGCCGACCATGCCCCGGGTTACACTGATGGAATCTAGTGAATTCCACTTTTCATTCGGCGCGTAGTAATAGGTGGCCCGCTTTTTTTCTGGAAGCGCGGCCGCAAGATTATAAAGTTTATTCGTGTTCTGCTCTTTTTGCAATTCATCCAGCGTAAGCAGAAAACCGGCGGTCTCAGTCAAAACAGCCTCGTCGATATCGGCGTTAAAATCACCTGCCACCACAATGGCTGCCCCAGGGTTCTGGCTTAGCTTAAGGTCAATGAAATCGCGCACCGATTGCGCCTGCTGCTGCCGAATGAAATTGCTCTGCCCTGGTGTGCCCAGCTTCGATTTCCAGTGGTTGACCATGACTGTCAACTCATTGCCGTCAATCGAGAACTCACAGGCCAACACATCACGTTGACCTGAAATAGCGCGGAACCAGCTGATGTTATCTGGCATGAACTTGGCCATGATGGCCACATCAATTCCGCGCACATCACCGCCATCACGGTGAATAATCGCAGGTAACTGGTAATTATGGTTTTTCAGCAGGGTCGACCGCAAATCTTCTAGAACTCGGCGGTTTTCCACCTCAACCAGGCAGAGAATAACAGGTTGAATTTCCGCAATGACCTCGGCCAGATGGTCGAGCTTAACCTGATACCTCTGTTCAGTCCAATTTGCCCACCCCTGAGGGGTGTAACCGTCATCGTGAGGATTGTTCAGGTCATCCTCGGTATCGAAAAGGTTTTCCACATTCCAGCTGGCAACCACCAGCTCGCGCCCCTCCGCAACTAGCATCGGCAGGTAGAACAGCAGCAGCGCAAACAGGGCCGCCAGCGCAAGGTTTGCCTGCTTCGCTTTGCTGATACGCACAATCTTTGTACTACTGTCGTTCATAGAGCGGCTGCTACAGGCGAGATTTAAAGCTGTAATCACCAAGCATCGTGCCAGTCGTCAGATTGTGCGCGATAAGCTGCAGGCGCTCGCCTGTAACCTTGCCCTCAAATACCGTCAACTGGCCTTTAGGCGGCATATCGCATCCCGAGCCACCCACCACGTGCGCCCATGAGCGCTTAGAAGTCGGCGCGTCATAGCGGAACCGATGCCTGTGAGCGGTAACAACCAGTTGAACGCCGTATTGCTCGAAGAGCGGCGACCAAAGGTCATGACAGTGGCGCTGCCAACTGGCCCAACCCTCGACCTTATCGCCGGGATTGGCAGTCGGTGAATCATCGAACAACGGGATATGACAGAAAGCTACAATGTAGGGTGCGTTCTTGATCTCGGGTTGTTCCAGCGCATTTGCCAACCATCGTGCTTGCAGCTCGCGGTAGGGAGTGAATTGTGCCAGCTGGCCCCATGCTGTATGCCAATCCGGCTTGTCCTCGCCAGTGTCGAGCCCGATCATGGCGATCTGACCCTGACGGTAGGCGTAGTTCCACCCCAGTGTCCAGTAAGTACTGGCGCGTTCTGTTGGCTCGCGGGTCAGCAGCACGCGTGGCAGCTCACGCGCGACAAGACCGCGATAGTCATGGTTCCCGGGAGTAAAGAGAATCGGGCGGTTGACAGCCAAAGCCGAGTGACCAGGATATAGTACGACTTGGGCCATCTGCGACATCTGATTGAAAGAATTGCAGAGGTCGCCATTCCAAACTGTCACCGCAGGGTTCAGAGCCTCAATTTTAGCCGCCAGCAGGGCGCAGGCCGGATGATTTTCATGCGTGTCATTGATCACAGCAAAAGAGGAAGGAGAGGCTATGCCAGGGGTGCGGAAGGATTGGATCTCACCCAAAACCAGCTCGTCGGGCAATATTTTGTAGGCTCCCTTAAAATCAATCGGTACGGTTCCGGTGCGGTAATAGTAGAGTGAATTTGGCTTAAGGCCGGTGAGCCGCACGCCGAGAGCCACATCATCCAGTGCCTTCAACCCTCCGTCACCGGCAAAAAAGCGGCGCGCATTCGCAAGGTCAGAATGAGAACTCAGATCCACAAAGCCGGTGACACGGGCGGTGACACCCCATACAACCCCCATAGAGGTTGGTGCTGGTATTTGCAGTGATGGCGGGGTACAGACCGGCGAAGGAAACTCAGTACCCTGCGTACTCTTCGGTTTTGGGTTATCAGCGGTAGCAGCGCGTGTTGACGCAGCGAGCGTTGCCAGAACACTACCTTTTAAAAATGACCGTCGTTGTAACAGTGCCATATCCTTTCCTTTCGTCTAAAATTAAAAAACTGCAACTCGCGCTTGTAAATCATCTAAAAAGCAATTAATCAGAGTATTGCAAAACTTCTTTCCCCTGTCGACCTAATTGCCTGAACCGCAATGCAAAGATATTAGCATCCTCCTTAAGGACTCTCCCAATCAAACCGAAATATCAACAAACTGTTCTTTTGCCCCATAAGGAGCTAGATCCGCGCTGGGCGCGGAAGTCGACTGCGCCTTCGGTTTACGATAGCGGCGACGATGTTGTTGTTGTTGTTGTTGGTGGTGGTGGTGGACGATTTCTTTAATCGCGGAGTCTTGAATCGTAATCCGCCATCGTCGGCCAGCATCGAGTGTAGTAGCCGCTCTATGAGCGGCATGTGTCGCTCATAGAGCGACTACTACACCAACCTCTGTGTCGCTCATAGAGCGACTACTACACCAAACCACCGATAAACGTTCGATAGACAACTTTTTGCAAAGAACAATTAATTGTTTTTTCTAGTCGCCTAAGCGACTAACGATGCTCAAGGATGTCGAAGAGATAAGAGCCATAAACTGATTTTCTTAAATTCTCAGCCAGCGCACTAAGCTGCGTGGTATCGATGAAACCCATACGCCAGGCAATCTCTTCAATACAGGCAATTTTAAGCCCTTGGCGATCCTGGATGGCTTTCACAAAAGCGGTTGCCTCTGCAAGAGAGTCGTGGGTTCCGGTGTCCAGCCAGGCGAAGCCCCGGCCCATTAGCTTGACACTCAACCGCTCCCGCGCGAGATAAAACCGATTCACATCGGTTATTTCGTACTCGCCACGTGCCGAAGGTTTGAGTTGCGCGGCGATCTCAACCACGTCGTTATCATAAAAATAGAGTCCGGTAACAGCATAATTGGATCTGGGCGAGGTTGGTTTTTCTTCGATAGTCTCAGCCTTGCCACCCGCGGCAAAACTGACAACGCCATAGCGCTCCGGATCGTTGACATAGTAACCAAAGACCGTGGCACCGGCTGACTCACTGGCCGAAGCCAGCAGACGGCGCAGACCATCACCATAAAAAATATTATCGCCGAGGATCAGGCAGACGGGATCATCGCCGATAAAATCACGGCCCAGCACAAAGGCTTGCGCCAGCCCGTTCGGCACCTCCTGAACTTTGTACTCAATGCGCATGCCGAGTGAAGAGCCGTCACCCAGGAGCTGAGCGAAAACCGGGGTCGCTTCCGGTGTTGAGATAATGAGTACCTCCCTGATCCCAGCCAGCATCAGCGTGGAGAGGGGGTAATAAATCATCGGCTTGTCAAAGATTGGCAGAAGTTGCTTGCAAATGACCTGCGTGACTGGATAAAGCCGAGTTCCCGAGCCCCCTGCCAGAATTATTCCCTTACGATTCTTCATATCAGCACCTTTCACGGGTAACAGCCCGTGCTATTTTGTTCCCAGACGCTGGCCGCTGTATTTTTTCGCACGGATGGGCTGCCACCACCAATTATTGTCAAGATACCATTGAACGGTCTTGACAATGCCAGTGTCGAAATTTTCTTCAGGCGACCAGCCTAAGTTTGCTCGTATTTTAGATGCGTCGATGGCGTAGCGTTGATCATGTCCTGGGCGGTCAACCACAAAGGTGATCAGCTCACGAAACGATTTCAGCTTCAAACTTTGCAGGTGATCCGGACATAATTGATCGAGTGTGTCACAGATCGTCTCCACGACCTGCAGATTTGTGCGTTCGTTGTTGCCACCGACATTGTATTTTTCACCGGGCGCGCCTTTTTCCAGAACCAGAGTCAGTGCCTTCGCATGATCATCGACAAACAGCCAATCGCGCACATGGTCGCCGCGTCCGTAAACTGGCAGCGGCTTACCATCCAGCGCGTTTAAAATAACCAGCGGGATGAGTTTTTCCGGAAAATGAAAAGGTCCGTAATTATTGGAGCAATTGGTCATCAGTACCGGCAGTCCGTAAGTGTGGTGCCATGCCATCAAGAGATGATCTGAAGCGGCCTTGCTGGCGGAGTAGGGCGAGCGCGGGTCGTAGGGCGTATCTTCGTGAAACAGTCCCTCAGTGCCAAGCGATCCATAGACCTCATCCGTGGAGATATGCAGGAAGCGGAAATCACTTTTTAAGGAGCGGAAGGGAGTTGACCTCTGATCTCCGGCCTCTGACCTCTGATCTCCATCCTCTGGTAAACCACGCCAATATTCAGTCGCGCATTCCAGCAGAACAGCGGTTCCCACCACATTGGTTTGGATGAACGTGGAGGGGCCATCAATGGAGCGGTCAACATGAGACTCAGCAGCTAGATGCATGATTGCGTGCGGTTGGAACTCATGCAGGATTTTTTTAACGCTTTGCGCATCGCAGATATCGGCCTGCGCAAAGCGGTAGTCGCCGCTACCGGCAACCTCTGTAAGCGATTCGAGGTTGCCAGCGTAGGTCAGTTTATCCAAATTTAGAATTTTTACATCGCCTCTTTTTACCAGATAGCGGATCAACGCCGAGCCTATAAAACCAGCCCCCCCTGTTACAAGTACACGTTTCTTCATCAAATTACTCTTCCTCTCGTGTGGCTTAGTCGTCATCATCAAACATTGAGTGATCAACCATGTCCTGCCGCAAGGAAGCCGTGGAGGGGGTCAGATCATCATCGTCCAAGATGGCACTCACCGCACCTTTTTTCACATTTTTAGCGGCTGATCTTTTATCAAAAGTGATTTTCTTGCCTTGGCCGTAAGCGCCATAGCGTGATGTGTAGCGATAGGCAAAGCGGTAATGGTAGTCATACTGAGAAAACTGGTTTCGTCTGCCAAAATCAACGTCATTGACAATAACGCCAATCACCCTGGCCCCTGATTCTGTCAGAGTGCGGGCGGCATGTTTAATCGGACGGAAGCGCGTTCGGTCAGGGCAGCACAGAATCATGACAGCGTCCGCCAAAGATGCCAACACCATGACATCGCCCACAATTCCAAAGGGAGGCGAGTCAATCAGGATCCGGTCATAATTTGCGCGGGCCCACTCAAAGAACTCATCAATCGCGCCGCTGCCCATCAAATTAGCAGGGTTGATCTCGGATGAGGCTTTGGAGAGAACCAGATCCAGGTTTTCAATCCCGGAGGCAACCGGAAGGTCGGAAAACTGCTGCACCCCGCCCTCTTGAATAGCATGTGGCAGGCTCTTGAACTCAGTGTGGTTTTTCTCAAAAATTCGCGCTAGGCGGGGACGGCGCATGTCACAGTCGATCAGCAGTGTTTTCTGTCCACTCTGGGCGCATGAAATAGCGAGGCCGCAGGAGGCAATGGTTTTACCTTCACCAGGCTGGGTACTCATGCACAGCAGCACCTTGCTGATCTCCACGTAACGCGGCGAATCCAACAGATTTCGCAACCCTGCAACCGCCTCGGCAAACTGTGAAAACTTCTCATCCTTGACCACTTTGGCGAGTTGCTCACGTTTTTTTCGGCGCACATGGGGAAAGACTGCCAAAGTCTTGAGACGCAGCCGCTGTTCAATGTCAGAGACACCCACAATTTTATCCTCTAGATGGTCGAGCGCCAAAACAAACAAAATGCCAAAAAACAGGCCGAATGCAGGGCCAGCCGGAAAGATCAGGATCGGGTTGGGCAGAACTGGTCTGCGCGGCTCAAACGCTTTTTCAACCTGCTTAATAATTGCCGTATTTTCATCGGATGCTCTTTGCGCTTCGCTGGTTCTTTGCAGAAGGGCTTTATAGCTTAAATCTGCGACCTCACGCTCGCGTGCCAACTGGTCGATCTTCATTGACGCGGCAACCATTTTAAGTTCGATCTCAGAGATTTTCTTCTGCAGCGCCTCCTGCTGCGGAATAATCTGATTGAGCTGGCGCTGCAGGAGGTCCTGGTTTGCCTCGCAAGTTTCCAAAGCGCGAAAAACCACATCAGCAAACTGTTGCTGATAGATCTCAACCTCTCTCTCTTTCACCTGTACTTCCGGGTGGTTGGCGGTGTATCTGGCGAGCAGGGAGTTTTTTTGGGCCAGCGTCTCCTGCAACCTTGAATAAGCGACACCAATTTCAACGGTACGCGGAATGGAATCAGGCAAGCTGCCGAACTTTTCGGGCTCATTCTGAATCGCCTTGAGTGTTTTCAGCAGTTCAGTGACCTTTGTGATCTCACTTTGAAGTTGAAGCACCTCGCTATTGATTGTAGTGAGCGCCTGCTTGGCACTCTCACTTGCATTGGCCATAGTCTCCATTTGATTGGCAATTCGAAAATCAAGCATCTCTTTATCAGCCCGCTCGAGCGTTCGTTTCTGTTGCTCAGTGGTTTGCACGAGCCATGCCACGGCCAGCTCAGCCGCGCTGCGGTTCTGGTCAGAGGTGAAACTCTCCGCCGCACTCGCGTAGGCATTGGCAAGGTCTGTCGCCAGCTTGGGGTCAGTTGAGCGCACCGTCACTGTGATCAGGCGGGAGCGGCGCTGCAGTTCCATTTCGGAGCTGACCAAGGTGCTCACCAGCTCCCCATCGGAGACCGTTGAACTAGGATAATCGCTACGATACTGGGTGACAATCTGGTCAATCACTGCGCGGGAGCGCAGGAGTGCCAAACGTGTATTAAATATCTCGCTGATATTACCCTCAACGCCTTCCATGATGGCCTCTCGTCCACCCATGATCGAGGGTTTGCGCATGCGCATCTCAAAAATGCTGCGTGCTTGATAAATCACTGGGGATATTTTAAAAACCACAAAAGAAGCGACTAAGCCTATCACCACAAAGACAAAGATGGTAATCCAACGCTGCGAACAGACACGGATCATACGACCGATGGTAATGACACCGGTCAGTGACTCTTGATCATCTCCAACACCACCACCAACTCCACCATAATAATAGCCGCCAGCGCCATAGCCATAGCCAGGACCGGGATACCCGGGAGCTGCTGGGCCGCCATAGAGGGCCGGCGAGCGGGGGGAAGTGGCATAAGCAGCCGGAGCGTGACCACCATAGTAGATAGCGGATGATTTTCGCGGATTCGCGTATGCAGCAGGCGACTGCCCGCCATAATAGATCGGTCGGCTGCTTTTGGGCTCACTATTCTGATCACTCATTAAACTACTCCTCTATAAATTCCAGCGGCGGGAAAGCCGCATGCGCTACTTTGACGGAAGGAATGACGGCATGGTTAGCATCACAATAAATACTGAAACAAATAATCCCGGCAATCGGTAAGGGCTGGACACAAAGCTTTCGCCCAGGCAACACAGTGTTGCCGTAACCCCTGTCACCACAAAAGGCGAAATATGCTGTAAATAACTCCACCCTGCCTGCCCCTCTCGAAGATGCTGTACCCAGGCGATGCGTGCGTGATGGCAAAGCGGGATAATCATTGTCAACATCAAGACTGAAAAAATTGATACGCCCAACAACCCGAATTCACATAGCATCTGCAGGCCATCATTATATACAAGTCCTTGATTCAGCCGAATCAAATTCCAACTTTTGTCGTTGAGAACCGTGCCGAGGTAGTGCTGATATCCCTCTACGCCTTTGCCAAACCACATGCCCCCTTTCCAAATTTCCATGGCCGCTTGGGAGCGTATGTCCTTGGTCACCCAGAGATTTTCCCAATATCCTGACAGGTCAGCGGTCATGCCCAGTTTATCTGTCACGGCACTCTGCGGCAACACTACGACTGAAAGTGCCAAAACACTCGCGATAATGATCGCTGTTACCATTAAAAACTTTATAAAGTAAGTTTTGGAAATCGAGGCAGAAAGACAGGCACCCAAATAAATTAACATCAGCAAACCAGCAACAGCGTACAGAATCAACGATGGCAACGGGGCGAAATAAAGCAGGCCGGAAAAATTACAAATAATTCCCAAAAAATAGATGATCACGCTCGCGCGCTTTTTATGCGTTGCCGAATCCGCAAATGCGCCAAAGCCGACCACCATCCAAAAACCAAAGAAGCTTCCCAGACTACTTGACGCGGGCCCGCGCATCAGCTCCGCATACGGGGCAACCCCTGGAAATCCCTTCCAGAGCATTCCGAGCGCTAAAACACCGCTGATTGAACTCAGCCACTGTAATAAATAACGCTTGCTCTGTTTACCGACAGCATGCCGCAGACACAACCCGAAAACAACACATGCGGCCATCAGATTAAACACTCGGAGTGCATCCCCGCGGTCAATGCTGAAAGGCAGCCAACTCACGGCAGGCCTGCTATAATTCCACACTCCAGCATTAACATCATACTCAGGAACACACCCTCCGTTGAGCCACTGCACACAAAGAAATCCAACCATGAGTACCCCGGCATATAAAAACGGATCCTTGCTCAGGGACTTCAAAGCGCGTGTTCGCGCGGCTGAGAAATTTTCATCTGTGCGAACCGCCGGAAGCAGCAAATACAGCTCCGCTGACAACAGTGAAAGCCACAGCAAAGGAGCCACAGCAACAGATGAAACCCTGCCTGGTGAAACAAACCAAGTCAGCAAAACTGTCACTCCGATGCTTACGACAAGCCAGTGTTTTGTGAGAACTTTTTGTAGCATGGTAACTTATACGAGATTTTATTTAGAAAAAAACGTCTGCATATCTTCCAACAATAAGCAGACGTTTTAAAATTCATTTGTCAACAACGCGCCTGTATTCTTAGTAACGCAAATTCAAGCCCAAGGTGCCGCGGTAGCGATTAAATTCATTCATATTTTGATCTGAGAACTGTTCCTCATACTCCAGCCCCGCATATAGATTCACATATTTCCTCAACTTATAACGGGCCATCAGACGCGCTGAGTAACGGTCGTCGCCATCGCCATCCCTGGCATTTGCTGTATTAATCTGCCTCTCTTCACGACGGTAGGCGAGGTCAAGCGAGGTTGTGAGCCGTCTGGTGGTCTTGTATGTCAGACTGCTTGACACAGAGTACGTCTGATCCGCCTGGTTGACTTCGTATTCACTCGGCTGAAAACTGCTGGTGCCGGCAAACGAAAGAGCCCACTTTTTGGACATCAACCAACTGAGGTGGCCTTCATATACAAAACCTGCCATCTGATCGCCTTTAGCGTAATCAAACAAGGAGGCGCCCGCCTTCAGAGAGTACATAACGCGCTCAGTGGCACGTGAGCCAACGCCCGCCATCAGCGTGTATCCGACACTGGAACTGTCCACACCACCACGCGCGCCATCACTATGATATTGCTGATAAGAACCGCTGACAAGGAAGTCGCTTTTGGCTGTCATCTGACGCGCCAGTTGCAGGCCCACCGAATACAGTGTCCAACCATAAAGACCGCCGTACTTGCGCGTGTCGTTCTCATACGACAAGTCAGAGTAGAGACCACTCAGCGTCACGCTTGTTTTCTCACTGAATTGATACGCGAGAGCACCATTAATATCCAGCTGGTTGCGGTCACGCCACAAGCCGCGGCCGCTATCAGAGGTCAGAGAGTCGTTCTGGGAGGAGTTCACGTATCTCTGCCCCAAAAGAAGCTTGAGCCCTTTTGGTGACTCCCAGTAAAAATCCACGCTCTCGCCATAGCTGTCTTTATCGAGAATGTCATACTCATGATAATAATCGTGATCATACCACGCATTGCCCTTAAGGCCCCAGTCGTTGCCCTTATAATTCAGATCGACCCCTGGGTTAATACTGAAAATATGATCGTCCCTTTTTTGACCTTTACTGTAATCCACATTCGAATTGTACGTATACTCCAAATTGACATAGGGAGAAACAGACAAGTTGTTATACCTGAAACCAAGCTCTTCATCAGCATAAGAAATCTGAGCCAAAAACGCGAGGCACACGCAAGCGCAACCAGGTTTAAGACTCAATGAGATTTTTTTGTTTGTCATAACTCTTGCACTCCTTCATTGAAATTAACAACACTCAATCAAAATGTTTGATTTTGATATCCTTTCGGAATGCGAAGCACCCCAACATCGGAGGGTTGATTAAACTCAAACCTAGTTGCAGGGACTACCCAGGATTCGGTAAACACCTGCTCTAATGAGCTGCCGGAACTCATCAAAAAAAGGCGCTGACCCATATTGGGGAGCCCCACCAGACGCCCGTAAAACTCAGCTCTGATCGTCAAAGGCTCCACATCAGCCGCAGCCAGCAGCGACGTGTAATCTCCGTTGAGTGCGGCAGGCAGCCAGCCATCAACTAAGCGGTTTGTCCGATCATCAGGCATTAACGCCAGAAGTTTGTCCTCCAGAGCTTTGTTGGTTGCCCCTCTGAGGAAGGCCAGTACAACAAATGTATTACGCACAGCCGCGTCATCCGCACGTTCATTGCGCTTGGCTGCGATTTTCACAACCGAGGTTGAGATCTCCTCATACGCCTCATCCGATAGGTTGTTGAACTCCTGATTGAAACGTTTGGAAAGCTCCTCAGTGACAACCGGCAGGAAAGAAACCGGAACAGTGGCAAACACCTCGGCAATCACATGAAATCTAGTGTCGCCTTTTGATGCCTGAATACAACTGACCGCAGTTCTGACAAACGCGGCCGCTTTTCTCTCCGGCTCAACTGGCATACGAGAAACAGCGGTCATTGCTCTTTGAACAAATTCCACCTTTTCATCTTCGGCCACTTGCGAGAAAGTCTCCTTGAGCACACCTTCATCCATGACAGAGGCGCCAATCTTTTTCAGCCATTGCGACCGCTTGAGTTGCACCCCATCAGCGCGTATTCCTGTGCAGGTGAAAACAAACACAGCTATCGCACATATCGTTGTTATGCACTTCATCTTTTAACTCCCTTCTTTTCAATACCAAGACTCAGGTACCCAGACAACATCTCCTGGTTTCAATTTCATATCCAGGTCTGCTCGCCCATCTTTCCCGATCTTTTCAATGTCAATCATAAAACGCTTCAACTCGCCATTTTTTTCCCGGCGCGTAACACGGACCTTGCGCTTATCCGCCATGGGTGTTGCGCCACCAGCCATCATCAGTGCTCTGACCACCGTCAAATCGCGCGTGGACGGCATATTCACTGGGCCAGGCCGGGCGATCTCTCCCATCAGCAGCACCTGCCCCCATGGCGATTTCATGCTGGCATTTTCAACATACACAAAGTTGACTGATACCTGCGGATCAATAAAATAGTTCTTATATGATGTGCTGATCTTATCCTGTAGTTGGACGACTGTCAAGCCCTCACATTCAACCGCGCCAATCAGCGGCATCAATATCTGACCGTTCAGATCAACCTCCTTTAAAATATCCCGCACGGCTGGCGAGCCTGAGGCGGTGACCCCTACCCGCAAAGTTAACCCTGATTTAATGAGCGGCTCTCCCTCATCAACATGCTCAGCCAGCGCATCATACCCAGGACCTTCTTCGCTTTTTGGCCAAAAAGGGATTAAACTACACCCGCTCAAACCAGCAAATAAAAAACACGGTAAAACAAAATAAATGAAATTGGCTTTCAGTGGCAGTACCTTCTCTTTAAAAATTCTAACTCTTTTCCATCAAACGGCTTTCATAATATCACCTTATAAGTGCGTTTTGCAAGTTGGAATCACATCAAAATTCATATTGTAATTTTTCGCGCCATTGCCAAAACTACAGGCATTTTGATGGGCTCATCATAGAAACTAACGCATGCGAGAAGATTAAGTTCAACTTGATGGCATTCCTTTCCTTTGAACTTGGGCTCAGTGTATACCATGAAATTACTTAACTCTATGGGGTGTAACCCTACCACGCCGCACAAAAGTTTGTAGTACAGGCTTTAGCCTGCTTAAAAGCGGTTTATTGAGAAGTTGCAATGAAGGCTATAAAAAAGTAGCACAGGCATCCCGCCTGTGTTTGACATGTAATTCACAGCCGAAACGGCTGTGCTACTTTTTCACTCTTCTAAAAAACCGAGCATCAAAGCAATGCTGCATTGTTGCACTTTGAATAGCAACTAAAGTTTTCTGCTTGTGCCAACTTGTATTTTTTTGATAATATTACTAATATCTTAACTGGCTACGAATTATTTTGTAAAACACTGTTATCAACTAGGAGGAAAAACTATGAATACATTTAAATACATTACTCGCCTGTTTTTTTGCACAACCTTGCTTCTTGCGGCATCTGCCAGCAAAGCAGAGGAAGGAGCGGATAATACCAACGTTGTCAGAACCTGGACCAGCGCGACTGGCGACAAGATTGAGGCTGCGTATGAAAAAACGCTCTACGGCCTGATCCACCTGAAAAAAGCGGATGGGACAACGATTAAAATCAAAAAACCCGCTCTCTCAGCAGAGGATCAGAAGTTTATTGATGACTTGGCTGGCAGCGTGGTTACCAAAGCCGTTGGTGTCCAGAAGAGTGAGCCGCTGCCTAAAGCCCCGGATGCAATCTATGAATTTTTCGGCGACAAGCTGAGAACCGCCAAAAACAAACCAGTGCCGGTAGACACCCTGACCGACAAAGTGGTCGGTATCTACTTCTCCGCTCACTGGTGCCCCCCCTGCCGCGCTTTCACCCCGCAGCTGGTCAAGTTCTACAACAAGCTTCAAGCTGATGGCAAACCGTTTGAGATTGTTTTTGTCAGCTCAGATCGCAGCAAAGAGGCGATGTACGACTATATGAAAGAGATGGACATGAAATGGAACGCTCTGCCATATGGCGACAAACACAGGGAGCTTCTGGCTAAGAAATTCAATGTCAGCGGTATTCCCAAACTGGTGATCCTAAACGCCAAAGGCGAGCTGATCACTGAAAATGGGCGCAATTATGTCAACGGCGAGGATACCGCTATCTTTGAGAAGTGGGCCGCTGGCAAAGAGCGGTAGAAAGTGCGCGGGTGCTTCGCAAGCCAAAATTGTCAGGCACCCGAACGCGAAACGAGCCCCCGCGGTCACGGCCCGCGGCTACAGTGCTTCGCAAACTGCAAGGCGCGCGCAAACCGGGTAATATGCGAGACGAAGCTGTTTCACGAATAATTTAACACCCCAGAGGCAAAATGAAATCGCGACACTTTGACTCTAAAAAGGAATCATAATGACCACGATGGAACTAGCTGAATTTCTTAACAACACCTTGAATGTTGCAAACTTCAAGGATGTTTCCAATAATGGGTTGCAGGTGGCCAATGATGGCATCCTGACCAAGGTTCTTTGCGGGGTGGACGCCAACCTCAAGTTGTTGCACGAGGCCAAAGAGCGCGGCGCGGATTGTATTGTCTGCCACCACGGCATTAGCTGGGGCGACTCACTCAAGTATATCACCGCGTTGAATTACGAGCTGGTCTCTTTGGCCATTAAGAACAACATAGCGATCTACGGTGTCCACCTGCCGTTGGATGCACATCCTGTGTATGGCAATAACGCCCAGATCTGTCAGGCGCTCAAGCTGATCGAGCTTGATCCAGCCTTTGACTATCACGGTCAGAGTATCGGCTTCACCGCTGAACTGGCAGAAGCCCTTACTTTCGAGCAGATCTGCGCTGAGGTCAACGATCAAATCTCTAACTCTTTCAGCGCGTTGAACTTCGGGTCAGCGAGTATTCGCAAGATTGGCGTTGTCTCTGGCGGCGCGGCGGATTTAGTCAGCCAGGCGCAGGAGCTGGGGGTTGACCTCTTTATCACAGGCGAACCTTCGTTGCTGGGATACAATCTCGCTGAACAGCTAAAGATGAATCTCATCTTTGCCGGCCATTACGCCACCGAAATCTTCGGTGTGCGAGCTTTGGCCGAGGTGATCAGCCAGGAGCTGGGCATTCCTGCGGAATGCGTAGATTACAAAACGCCATTCTAAAGCAGCTTTCCGCCGCTGCAAAACGGTGCGAAAACGCTGCGAAATGGGTCAACCCTTGCTGCAAAATGAGTATTTTTCGATGCCCATGATTGCGGACAGGGACGTTGTTGAAGATGTCTCCTTCAGGAATCAGATAGAACCGCTGCCTATTGAAAAGGTTATAGAGACCGTATGTGAAGTTTTCGGTTGAAGCTAGAATTTTTATAAAGGAGTAACCATGAACGAAGAGACAACGATCACCGACGCGCAGTTACAAGCACAGATCGAGGCATACCGACTCGAAAAGCAGGAGCATTATAACCGCTATGCAGAGATCCTCTTGCGCGTACTGCAAAAAGCCTGCGCCATCCACTTTCCCGAGGCCTTTGTTCAGGCCCGTCCAAAATCCGTGGATAGCTTTGCCGAGAAGTGCGTGCGCAAAGCTGAGAAGTACAAGGATGCGATCAATAGGATGACTGACTTGTGCGGTGCACGCGTGATCGTGCAGACGCTAGATCAGGTCATGGCTATGCGCGCCTTTATCAAGGGTAATTTCAAGATCGTCGAAGAGGATATAAAAGGTGCCAACTTCAAGGACTCCGAGTTCGGCTACCGCGATGTGCATTATATCATCGAGCTTCAACCGGAAAGTTGCCTCGCGCTCGGCATAACGGATGAGGAGCAGACAGTGATCGGCAGCCGCCGCGCTGAGGTGCAACTCCGTACCTGGTTACAGCACGCCTGGGCCGATACGCTGCATGACCGTATGTACAAAACCACCTTGAAACATCCGCGAGAGTTCCGTCGCGTGGCCGGGCTGCTGGCCGCCCTGATGGAGGACAGCGACCGCACGTTCAACGCTTTGGCAACCAAGATTGATGGCATGCTGGCAAATTACAACGCCTATGCATCACGTGAAAATGTCGCGAAAGAGGCCGCAAGGCAGGAACAGATCCTGGCTAATATCGATGAGCCAAAACGCCCCAAGGTGGCGCTGCAGCTGGCCCGCCTGGTAAGCGGCCAAGGTCGTTACGCTGAAGCAATTGAGGTATTGCAAACGTATGCCGATCAGCACGGCACGTTGCGTCCAGAAATCCTGCTGCATCTCGGCTATGCGCTGTGCAAGGAACACCGCTCCAACCCGTCCTCTCTGGACTACCAGCGTGGTTTGGCCTTGCTCGAAGAGGCTGTCGCTTTGTTGGAGGCCACGAACGCGCGTGTGCCGCTGAACACACGTCGACAAAACAGCCTATTGGCTCGCGCATTGGCCCGCAAAGCCTGGGCACTCGAGGCCATCCCAGTCCGCGCCTATGAAGCCCGCACGTGCTATCAAGCGGCTCTCGAAATGGAACCGGACAACCCCTATCACCTGACCGATGTGATCGGGCACGAGATTGGCTGCCACCATGACCGCGACATTGTCAATACAATGCGGGCTCCCATGCGTGCTGCGCTTGAGACCTGCCGCGAACACATCCTGAACAACACCGAGATGCCTTTCGCCTGTTTTGCCGCCGGACGCCTGCATCTGCTGCTGAATGAGGCCAACGAGGCACTCAACAGCTATGCGCGGGGAATTGCCCACTTGCTCTCCTGCGACTCCTGCTGCCCCCCTGATGTTCTTGACATTGAGGAACAGTGGATCTTGCGGATCGTGGGTGCCCAGAAGCCCAAAGAGGGGTTTGACTGGACATTGCGTTTACTCGGATTGGCCCGCCGCGTCAAAAACGGCGGCACCCAACACACAGAGATTAGCGGCGAGTTCACACGCCCAGTCCTGCTCTTGGCGGGCGGTGCCGCCACTCTCAATCATGAGGCTGACCGCAACAGGATCACACTATGGCTGAAAAGGGTCTTCGCCGGACTTCGCGGAACAGTGATCTCCGGCGGCACCGACAGCGGAGTACCTGGTTGCGCCGGCGCGGCGGCGGCCGCGCTGGGCGCGGAGCGCACGTTCAAGCTGGTCGGCTTCCGTCCGAGGCTGCTGCCGGACGATGCGCCCGCCGACAAGCGTTACGACCAGCAGATCATTGCCGGAGAAGAGAAATTTACGCTCGTGCAAGTCATTTACTGCTGGGAGACCCTGCTGCAAGCGGGCATCACGCCGGAGGATGTCCGCCTGCTGGGCATCGGCGGCGGAGCGATCGCCGCTTTCGAGTACCGTCTCGCACTGGCACTCGGTGCCTCCACCGGTGTGGTTGAATTATCGGGCGGGGCGGCGCAAAGCCTGTTAGCGGACGAGATCTGGAACACTATGCCGAACCTGCTGCCTTTGCCGCAGGATCCTGATACCATGCGCGCCTTCGCACACCCGGCGGAAAAACTGGCTCCCTTCCCAGATAAAACCCTGCAAGCCATGGCTCAGGCCTTTCACGCCAACTATGTGGCGGGGAGTCAGAGCAAGCTGCCGCCAACCATGCGGCCCTGGCCCAAACTCGCTGAGACCTTCAAGACCGCCAACCTTGAACAGGCGCGATATTCGGTCAAGATTCTTGAGGCCTGTGGCTTCGAGGTGCGAGCGGCTGCCGACCCGGCGAACCCGATCATCTTCAACGGGTTTACAGCCGAAGAACTTGAACGCATGTCTGAGATGGAACACGGCCGCTGGAACGCCGAGCGCTTGCAGAACGGCTGGCGGCGAGGCGAACGCGACGATGCCAAGAAACTGCACAATTGTCTGGTCCCCTGGACGGATGACAAAACCCTGACACCTGAAATCAAGGGCTACGATCGCCAGTCGGTCGAAAAGTTCCCAGAAATCCTGGCCAAGGCCGGGCTGGAAGTAATAAGGAGGCAGCCATGAAACCCTATGTATTGGCTGTCAAGGCCGTTATTGTCAACGAACAAGGCAAGACCCTGCTACTGCGGCGTTCATCTGCAAACACCAGCTTTGTCGGCTGCTGGGAGTGGCCAGGCGGCAAGGTTGATCCGGGCGAGGATTTTGCAACTGCGCTTGTACGTGAAATGAAAGAAGAGGCAGGGCTCGATGTTGAGATCACTGGTCTTGCGGGTGCCATGGAGTTTGAGATGCCCAAGGTTCATGTGGTATTGCTGTGCATGAATGCCAGGATCACTGCGGGGCAGATCGTGCTCAGCGACGAACACGATGCGTGGGCGTGGGCACCGCTCGCCGAGCTAAAGGATTGGCAGTTGGCCCCCCGCGTGGACGAGTTTATGTATGCCTATGCAACTCGCGGGACGGTGACATAGCAGTAGTGGTGCAAAAAATACGGAGAAAGGTATGTCTATGCGCAGAGGATTCGGGGCGCTCTTAAAAGGAGTTGGCGGATTACTACAGTTTGGTGGAATTATTGGAGCAGGATAGAAATGTTGTAGAGAAAAGGATATGAGCGAAACAATACCCACAATTCGGATTTTTATATCTTCGCCTGGCGATGTGGCGGTTGAGCGTGGAAAGGCACGCAAGGTCGTTGAAGCCCTGCAGAAGCGCTATGCCGGACGGCTGAAGCTGGAAACAATGCTCTGGGAGGACCTTCCGCTGGGGGCGGAGACCTCTTTTCAGCAGGGCATTGATCTGGTGCTCTCTGATCAGCATGGTGTGGATATTGCCGTTTTTATTCTATGGTCACGCCTTGGCTCCCCTCTGGGGGCGGCAATCCGTAAACCGGATGGAACTGAATATCGCTCCGGCACCGAACGTGAATTCGATATGATGTTATCCGCTCGTGCTCTACTCGATGCTGTTCCGGAGCTGCGGGTTGATGACGAGACACTTGCTGAGCTCAGAGAGGTACTGGCTGGAGGTTTGGACAAGGCATTGAAAATGTTGCTTAAACGTGTTTTTCCCGATGCCGGGAAAGCGGGGACAATGCGCCTTGTCCTGCTGCTTGACCAATTTGAAGAGCTGTTTACTGCCTCCGGCGCTTCTGATGAGGAGATCAGATGTTTTCTGCGGGCAATTCAGTCATTGGCTTGTTCGGGATTTGTCTGGGTGCTGGCAACTGTGCGCAGTGATTTTTATGATCGCTGTCAGCGATTTCCCATCTTGATAGAGATGAAAGGGTCGCAGGGGCAGATTGATCTTCTGCCGCCGGAACCCTCCGATATTCACCGCATCATCACTGGTCCTGCCGTGATGGCTGGGTTGGCTTTTGAGAAAAGTGAAACCGGGGAAACGCTTGATCAGCGTATTCTGAACGATGTAGTCGGTCATCCCGAAGCCCTGCCCCTGTTGGAATTTATGTTGTCTAATCTCTTCGACCATCGTTCTGCGGACAATGTTCTCACATTGGCACAATATGAGAAGCTCGGAGGAATTGATGGAGCAATCGGGCACCATGCTGAAAAGGTATATGCGTCATTGTCTGACGCGAGTCGTATAGCTCTTGTAAATGTTATTCCTCTACTTGCGCAATGCAATCAAGCTAATGGCGGAGAATTTGTCCGTCGCAAATGTGATGAATCGGAATATGAAAATATAGATGGTGCTTCGGAGGCTGTCCAGGCCATGGTCAATGCACGGCTCATGGTAAAAGAATTCGGTCACGAAGGACATTCAGTCATCTATGTAAGCCATGAAGCAGTTTTCAGAACGTGGGAACGTGCAAGCCAAGCAGTTGGCGAAGCTAGGTCAAAAATTGAGTTGCGGACTTATCTCAGCAATGAAGCTCAACGTTGGGAGCATCTGGGCAAGTCGAAAAATCTTTTATTGCCTCGAAAACGTTTTGCGTATGTTGACAAGCTTATACAGAATAGTGCTACCCCATTGTCTGATACTCTGTTGCAGTATATTTGGAGCTCGGAGTGTGTTGAGAGGCGTGCGGGTTTGTTTCGAACTTTTGTTTTTTGGCTTATTGTGCAGCTTTCAATTGATTTTGCATGCATCGGCACTGTCGATAGATTAAGTAAAAACTTTGCGAAGGAAGCAGTCAAATTGTTCGCTGGTGACTCAAGATCCGATCATAGTGCGGAGCTTAAACTTGCTCATGCTCTGCTCTTAGATGGACAGTATGAAGATGCTGTTAGTCTCCATGATAAGTACATGTATATTGAGTTTCCCGACGGAGAGTTATGGCGCAAAAAGGTATACAAAGATTTCCAGATCCTGCGCGCCGCTGGCCGCGACCACCCAGACATGAAAAAGATCGAGGCGATGTTGGAGGATGCGAAGGCGGTTCCGTGAACCATAAATGTTGCGTCAAATGAGCAAATATGATAACTTAATGTTATGAATTTTGAAGAGTTGTTAGTATTAGTCGCTGACCTGCCGGCTTTTTCATCCAGTCTGCTGCTGTCTGGCAAGACGGACGAGCGGCAGATACGGTTGCAGATGTCGCGTTGGGTGAAGGCTGGGCGGTTGCTGCAGCTTCGCCGCGGGCTGTATGCCCTGGCGCCGCCGTGGCGCAAGGTTGAGCCGCACCCGTTTCTGATCGCCAACCGCCTCCGGCGCGGCAGCTATGTCAGCCTGCAGTCAGCATTGGCGTGGCACGGTGCCATTCCTGAACAGGTTCCGGTGGTCACCAGTGTGGGGCCGGGGCGACCTGAAGCAGCGTCCACGCCGCTGGGCGCTTTTCAGTACCGCTATCTTGCCGAGAAACTGCGTTTCGGTTATGCGAAGGTCGAGGTCGCCCCCCGCCAGTTCGCCTTCGTGGCATCGCCTGAAAAAGCACTGCTCGATTTGGTGCACCTGACCCCCAGCGCAGACTCAGAGCACTTTCTCCGCGAACTGCGTCTGCAAAACCCGAGCACGTTCCAACCTGCGATGCTTGAGGAACTGGCCCGGCGCAGCGGCAAACCAAAACTCATGCGGGCATCCCGCATAATCCGTGTGTTGCTCACCGAGGAGGAGGGAGAGCCTTTATGAAAGATTACCTGCGGCAACTGACCGAAGGCAATACCAACGCACTTGCCCGCAACTGCCTGGCGCGGGAATACCTGCAGGCGCGTGTGCTAGAGTCGCTTCAAGACACGGGTGCTTTCATGCGCTGGGCTTTTGTCGGTGGCACCGCCTTGCGTTTTCTCTTCTCCATTCCCCGCTTTTCCGAAGACCTCGACTTTTCGCTGATCCAAGAGGGACTTGAGCCCGCGTTCAAACAGGCGATGGAAGAGGTCAGACGGGCATTCACGCTCGAAGGCTACCGGGTCGACATCACGGTCAACGAGCGCAAAACCGTGGCCTCCGCCTGGGTCCGGTTCCCTGGCCTGCTTTACGAACTCGGCCTTTCGGCGCAGGCGACTCAGGTCTTATCCATCAAACTGAAACTCGACACCCGTCCGCCGCCAGGCGCGTGTATCGAAACATCCATTGTGCGCCGCCACGCCACGCTCAACCTCTGTCACTACGACAAGGCTTCGCTCTTCGCCGGCAAACTACACGCCGTCCTGAGTCGTAAATGGACCAAGGGACGCGACCTTTACGATCTTGCCTGGTATCTTGCCGACCGCCGCTGGCCCGAGCCGAATCTAGACCAACTCAACGCTGCCCTGTCCCAGACCGGTTGGGCGGGTCCGACCATGACCGCAACCAACTGGCGGAGCGAACTAGCCCGGCGGCTTGCAACGCTAGATTGGCAACGCGCCCAGGCTGACGTTCGTCCCTTTCTGGAACGCGAACGCGACATTGACTTGGTTACGCTAGAATCGCTGAACAAGCTGTTGGAGACCCCATGAAAACTATCCGTATCTTTATCTCCTCCCCCGGCGACGTGGCCGAGGAGCGCGACCGCGTCAAACGCGTGGTCGAGGGACTTCGTAAACGCTATGCAGGGCGACTGGCGTTGGAAACCGCCCTTTGGGAGGAGCTGCCGCCCACACAGGCCGACACGCCCTTTCAAGAGGGCATCGAAAGGTTAGGTAAACGCATACTCTTGCAATCAGATTACGAATATCGTAATATAGAAGCATAAATGCAAAGTCTTACAGAGCGTGTTTTTAAGTTGGCGCCGCCGGGCGGGCTGTTTGATGAGACGGTCATCGGCAATCTGTTCCCTGACAGCAGTGTGGGCGCAAGGGCGCTACTGGTGCATCGGGCCAGCCAAGCTGGCGAAATCCTGCGCCTGAAACCGGGGCTGTTTGTGCTCGCCCCTCCTTATCGGAAAACGGAACCGCACCCGTTTATGTTGGCCGCCAGCCTGCACGCGCCGTCCCATGTCAGCTTGGAATCCGCATTGGCACATCATGGGCTGATCCCCGAGGCGATCTATCAGGTCAGCAGCGTCACGGTCGCGCGCAGCCGGGTGTTTCATACCCCTGTAGGTGTATTCAGTTTCAGTCGTGTTCCGACGCTGGCGCCGCGCGCGGGCGTTGAAGCCGTGGCGGTCGCCCGAAACACCTGGGCGTTCATCGCGTCGCCCCTGCGTGCCATCACGGATGCGGTCTATCTCAACAAGGAGGTCACCTGGAAACGTGACGGTATCCGCTACCTAACTAACTCACTGCGCATCGAAGAGGACGACCTGCGGGCGCTCTCGTTTGCGCCGCTGGACGAGATTTTGGAGAGTCTCCGTAGTCGGCGGGTGCGAGCCTATCTTGAAGGTCTGAAAGGAGCGGTCAGCCATGTTGGATAACGTGTTGAGCGCGAAGTTGCGCGAGTATGCGCCGACAAACGCGGTGGAGCAGGATAACGTACTGCAGGAAATGATGCAGCACTATGTGCTGGCCAGCCTTTCGCGCGCGGGGTTTTTTGCGGATGCCATCTTTCACGGCGGCACCTGCCTACGCATCGTCAACGGGATCAACCGGTTTTCAGAGGATTTGGATTTTCTGCTTAAACGGCCCGATCCGTTTTTCCGCTGGCAAAGCTACTTGGAAGCGGTTCGGAAAGATTGCGCACAGGAAGGCATCCCCTTCGAGGTGCAGGATAAGGCCGAATCCGCATCGGCGGTGCGGAAAGCCTTTCTAAAGACCGACTCCATCGGGAAGCTTCTGACGCTGGATTTGCCCTTCGAGCGATATCAGGCTCGTAAACTCCGCATCAAGCTGGAGATCGACACCAACCCTCCGGCAGGATCGTCTTTCACCACCAGCTACATCACTTTTCCAGTGACGGCACCTCTGACGACTCAGACCCTCGAATCAAGTTTCGCATTGAAACTGCACGCGCTGCTCTGTCGCTCTTATGTCAAAGGACGGGACTGGTACGACCTTGTGTGGTACGTCGCGCGCAAGGTTACGCCCAATCTCGATTTGCTGCAAAACGCTCTGCAGCAGCAGGGACCCTGGGCCGGAGAAGCGTTGACGTTGACAGCAGGCTGGGTGCAGCAAAACATGGAGGCGACCATCCGGCGTATCGACTGGAATATGGCCCGGAATGACGTCCAGCGCTTCCTCCCCTTGCGTGAACAAGAGGGACTGCGTGTCTGGAGCACCGACTTCTTCCTCAGCCAACTCGCACACATGAACGACGGAGAGCCCACCCCATGAAAACCATCCGCATCTTTATCTCCTCCCCCGGCGATGTGGCCGAGGAACGCGAAAAGGCCAAGCAGGTCATTGCCCGGCTTCAGGCCCGCTATGTCGCCGAGGCCGAGTTGTTGCCCATCCTCTGGGAAGACCTGCCGCTGCAGGCCGACACGCCTTTTCAAGAGGGCATCGAGGTTGTCCTCGCCCGGAACGCGGGCATCGACATCGCCGTGTTCGTCCTTTGGTCGCGTCTCGGCTCGCCGCTGGGCAACCGCGTTACCAAGCCCGACGGCACCCCCTATCGCAGCGGCACCGAACGTGAGTTCGACCTTATGCTCAACGCCCGCGCCATCGCCGTCGAACGCGGCGAACCCGCGCGCCCCGCCATCATCGCTTATACCCGCGACGATGACGAGAGCTGGAACAAGGTGCTCGACCCGCGCGTCAAATCCTCGGACGACCTCAAGGGCTTGCTCGAACAGCGTGAACTGGCCCGCCAATTCATCCGCGAGCAATTCCAGGATGCCGAGGGCCACAACCTCCGCGCCTATCACACCTATCGCAATCCGCCCGACTTCTGCGGACGCCTGCGCACGCATCTCATTGGCTTGCTGGATGAACTCATCGGCCCCGGCCAGGGCGGCGGGTCATGGGATGGCTCGCCCTATGTCGGCCTCAGTGCATTCGATTTCGACCAGGAACCGATCTTCCGGGGACGCGAGCGCGAGGTCTGCGAGCTGGCCGAACGCCTGCGCCAGCGCGCCGCCGCCGGTTGTGCCTTCGTGCTGGTGGCCGGAGCCAGCGGCAGCGGCAAGAGTTCCCTCGTCCGCGCCGGCTTGCTTCCCGCGCTCTGTCTGCACGAGCTGGACGACGAGGTCGCCCAGTGGCGGCGGGCCATCCTCCTGCCCTCCCTGCATGGCGGCAACCTGCTCCTCGCGCTGCTGCGCGCCATCGCCGACGAACACGCCTTGCCCGAACTGCGCGAAGTGGCCCCTGCCGGTCTTGAACGCCTTGCCGTCGACCTGCGCACCAGCCCGGAAACCATCGTGGCCAACAATTTTGCTATGGCCTTCCAGCGTGCCGCCGAGGCGGCGCACGGGCCCGTGCGTCTGGTGCTCGTCGTGGATCAGCTTGAGGAGATTTTCAGCGGCAGCGCCATTCCCGCAGCCGACCAGCAGGCGTTTTTTGCCGTGCTCGACGCTCTGGCGCGCAGCGGTCACATCTGGATCGTTGCCACCCTGCGCAGCGACTACTACGCGCTTGCCCAGAACGACGAAGCCCTCATGAAGCTGCGCGTCGACGTGGCGGGCGCTGCGGGCCTCTTCGATCTCGTCGCAGTGGAGCCAAGCGCCCTGCATCGCGTCATCACCCAGCCAGCCCGCATGGCAGGCGTGGGCTTCGAGCCTGCCACGACCGCGCACCCGGAACCGCTCGATCAGCGCGTCCTCTCCGACGCCCTCAAACACCCCGAAGCCCTGCCGCACCTCCAGTTCCTGCTGCAGGAACTCTACGAACGCCGCAACCACAAAGCCCACCTGCTCACCCACCAGGGTTACGACGAACTCGGCGGTGTAAGCGGTGTGCTCGGACGCCGCGCCCAGCTCGCCTTCGACACCGTAGTCGGCCAACTCGGTGCGCAACCAGCCGAAGCCGCCTTCCATGCCCTCATGCGCGCGCTGGTGACCATCCAGACCGAAGGCCGCCAGCGTCCCGTGCGCCGCCGTGCCCGCCTCGCCGACACCACTGGCGACCCAGGTGAAAAAGCCCTCTGCGAGGCCCTCGTCGCCGCCCGCCTGCTCACCGCCGACCGCGACCACGACGGCGAGCCCGTCGTCGCCGTCGGCCACGAAACCCTCTTCGACTCCTGGCCCCTGCTCGCCGACTGGATCACGGAAAACCGCGACTTCCTCAAGGAGCGCGCCCGCGTCGAAAGCGCCACCCAAACCTGGCACGATCACGGACGCAAACCCGGAGACCTTCTGCCTCCCGGTCTCCCCCTCGAACGCGCCCTCGACCTCCTCGCCAAACATTCCCGGGAACTCGGTGCCGAAGCCACTGCCTTCATCCAGGCCAGCGCCACCGCCGCCGAGGCCAAGCGCCAACAAGAACTCCAACGCCTCCGCCGCCGCAACCTCATCTACGCGGGCCTCGCCGCCGCCGCCCTCGTCGCCGCGATCCTCGCGGGCTTCCAGTGGCGTGAAGCCAGTGTCCAGAAGCGTCAGGCGGAAAGTGCGCGGCAGCGGGCTGAAACCGCACGCAGCTAGGCGGAAGAGCTGATCTCGTTCATGACATTCAACCTGCGCGACAAGCTGGCGGGGGTCGGCAAGCTCGATGTGTTTGACGATATTAATCAGGCCGTAGAACGGTACCACCAGCAACGTGAAAAGCTTATGGAGTCCAGTGGCGATGTTCTGTCCGATGACGAACTCCGCCTTCGCTCGATTAGTTACAATACCCGCGGCGACCTGCTCAAAGCGCAAGGCAACCTGCCCGAGGCCGAGAAACACTACCGCAAGGCGCTGGAGATCGCCGAAACCCTCGCCGCGCGCGACCCCGGCAACGCCGACTGGCAGCGCGACCTCTCCGTCAGCCACAACAAACTGGGCGATTTCATGAAGGCCACCGGCAACCTGACCGAGGCCGAGAAACACTACCGCAAGGCGCTGGAGAT
>Ga0265294_10001566_pt1 | contig 30834 bp, 24 predicted proteins | sample MunlanPumphouse3_FD_192504 | JGI IMG/M metagenome (GOLD analysis project Ga0265294, IMG submission 192504) | Groundwater microbial communities from a municipal landfill in Southern Ontario, Canada - Pumphouse #3 | ecosystem: Environmental > Aquatic > Deep subsurface > Groundwater | place...
AATTATCTAACTTCCGTGATCAGTAAGCAGAGATGATAGCCTAGGTCATCTTTTCCTTTCTGAGATATGTTACTTAGATAGTCTCAATGGTAAAATTGGCTACGCTAACATTTGTGTCTACCCATGTGGAAACGGTCGTGGCTTTATCCCTCAAAAAATAGCGTTCTTATATTGTTGTTAGTATGTTGGTGACATTGGATTTTTTGTGCATAAGAGACTTTTGTAGTAAAATTCAGGCGAATAAACGCCTTAGCCATGAATATTGGCAAAAGTGCGATGTTGGAAACATATTTGGAAGGAGAATCGCTTATGGAATACGAGATTAACAAGCTTGGAAACGAGCAAATATCAAAATATGATTTGGATAACAAAAGGTACGAACTTGCCAACTCTATTTTGTATAAGATGGTTGCAGATTATCCATCAAATGCCGATATTGATTCGGTTGTTGCAAAAATTTGGCTTATCGGAAGATCTTATTCTGCATCTGTAGAAAGAAGAAAAAATAAATCCACAACTTCCAATGGTGATTTTTACTATGATTATGTTGGACCAGCAATTTGCGGTTCTAGTATCGATTCTGGCATTTCAGCACTCAGAACCGAGACATCTATCACATCAGACACCATTATTGAGGTCTGCAGACTTCACAAGTGCCTTATGGACATATTGCAAAAGCAGACAGAAATGGATAAGCGATCCCTTACTTCCAAGTATCTTCATTTCCACTTGCCGAATATTGTGTTCATTTACGATTCTAGAGTCCAATCAGTAATTTCGTCTTTTGTTGATGAAAAAGACAGAATCGATGTTCCACCAGATGTAGACGGAACCTATTATCGTTATTGCTTGAAGGCTTATGAGGTCTACAAAAAGGTTAAATCAGATTCTAGATTTACTGGTATGTGCCTGCCGAGAATTGTCGACAATGTTTTGTTGGCTTATGCATCATCAATAGGCAAATAATTAATCGGAAATAATACCTGTGATTTCCATTTATAAGATACATTTAGATGCCAAAACAGGCCCAAGTAATACTTAGACCTGCTTTTTTGTGTTGTTTCAAACATTAGTCATATCAAGACGATTTTATAGTTGATTTTGTATGTTTTTGAGCCTGCTTTTCTTGAATACTCACCATGCCCTATTTCTAGTTTCTAGGACAAGGCTTTCCTGTTGGTCTTTATCTCTTCTTTCGTATAGGTTTTGTCTTTCGGCACCAAGTAAATGATATATTCCTTATCGACAACTAGAATCTTGTTTATGAAGGAGTGGAGCAACTCTCCCGTGAGCTCGGACTTCCCATCTTCGTATTCCTTGAGTTTTGCTTTGATGATGTCGAATCTTGATTTCAAGGTGCCATCGCTGATGTCTAGGTCACGATACTTCTCGAGCTCTTTGTTGATGGAGTCTAACTCCTGAATTAGTTTTTTGAATTTTATCTAAAGTCTTAAGTAAAAATGCACAAATGTCTAAATCAGAAAAGCACAAAAGTATAAAGTAATAGTTGATTGCTGTTTTCTTTTGTCATACAATCAAATTAGGGAAAAAACATGAAACAAAAGAATTATAAAAAAAGAATTATCGATGAATTGATTGATGAAAGAAATGAAGCGTTTGGGGCTTTAAATATTGTTGGACCTAAAGGATGCGGTAAAACAGAAACCGCATCGCAAAGATGCAACACTATAATTGCTTTCCAAAACGAAGACGAAAGAGAAAATCTATTAAAAATTGCTAATACACTTCCAAGTAACTTTGTTAATAATCCAAAACCAATCCTGTTTGACGAATGGCAAGACGCCCCAAAAGTTTGGGGCATGGTCAGATCCTATTGCGATGACCATCCTGAAGAATTGGGTTCTTTTTATTTAACTGGTTCCAGTTCAAAAAATATCGCGATTCCACATACCGGAACCCTTAGAATAGCACAGTTACAAATGCGGCCAATGAGTCTATATGAAACAGGAGAATCAAACGGGCAAATTAGTTTGATGCAACTTTTTGATGATCCTTCATCGTTTTCAGGATGTCAATCAGGCTCTACTTTAGATGATATTATTTTTGCTTTATGTAGAGGTGGGTGGCCAAAATATCTATATGCCAAAACAAAAAAAGGTGAATTATTAGTGCCTAAGGAATTATTCGAGCAAACATATAAAACAGATATTTCGAATATTGATAGCACAACAAGGAACCCAGAAATAGCTAAACTGATTTTAAGGTCTTATGCTAGAAATATATGCACTCTAGCTGATAATAGAACTATTATTGGTGATGTAAATGCAAATCACCCAATCAGTGAAACGACCTACTATGACTATATTGGAGCATTGAAAAAGTTATATATTATTGATGATTTGGATGCTTGGTGTCCGGCAATCAGAAGCAAGACCGCAATCAGAAGTAGAGTAAAAAGAAATTTTGTCGATCCTTCTCTAGCTGTTGCAGCCCTAGGCGCATCTCCAGAATATTTTGCGAAAGATTTCAAGACATTGGGTTTTTTATTTGAATCTTTATGTATAAGAGATTTAAAAGTTTACTCGTCATCAATGAGTGGAAGTGTATCGTATTATCATGATAGATATGGCTTAGAGGCAGATGGAGTTTTACATCTAGAAGATGGAAGATACGCTCTTTTAGAGTTTAAACTTGGTGAGAACGAAGTTGCTGAAGGCTCAAGCCATTTGTGTGAAATTGAAAAACTAATAACGGAATATAACAAAAAAGAAAAACAATGTCCTCTCAGAACACCTGACTTAAAGATTGTTATTACAGCAACTAAATATGGATACAAAAACGAGGATGGAGTTTTTGTTATTCCTCTTGGATGTTTAAAAGATTAATAATCTAGTTAACAATGGCTGTTATGTAGTTGCTATCATATTCTTGCTATGTGTTTTAATACAAAACAGGTCTTAAAAACATCAATTAGATGTGGTCACGCCATGTAGAGGTGGTCTTTCTTTAGTGTTGAAGAAGTAGTCCATTGTCTTGTTGATGATATGTTTGTGACATTAAATACTGCATCAAAAGCATTAATAAAAATGCAGTAAATCATTTCACACTGTTGAAATACTGCATCAAAAATTGTAAAATAAAGGCAGTAAAAGGAGAAAACAATGAGAAAATTTGATTATTCCTTCTTAAAAAACGACAATCTATCATCTGAACTATTAAATCTTACTAATTACATTCACGAGGTGAAAAAAGAAGAAGACGAAAAGAAAACGCTTAATTCTGAGCTATTTAATAAATTGATTGCTATCGCCAAAATCCAATCAGTTAAAGGCAGCAACGCGATTGAGGGAATCGTTGCAACAGACAAAAGAATCAAAGCACTGATGGAACAAAAAACCGAACCATTAAATCATAATGAAAAAGAAATTGCTGGTTATCGAGACGCTTTAGATCTTGTTCATACAAATTATCAAAGTTTATCATTTGATGAAAAAGATATTCTTAGCCTTCATAACATCATGCTCGCACAAAGTGGATCGCCATTTCGAGGACATTATAAAACAGAAGACAACGCGATTATTGAGATTGACCAATATGGAAATCGTAAACTTAGATTTAAGCCGATAAGTGCAGAAGAGACTCCAGAAGCGATGAATCAGCTCGTTTTGGCATATATGGATGCGAGACAAGATTCCGGCATTAATCCACTTGTTCTTATTCCTTGTGTCATCTTAGATTTTTTGTGCATCCATCCTTTTGATGATGGAAATGGAAGAATGTCGAGGCTTCTTTCTTTACTTCTCATGTACAAAAGCAATTATGATGTTGGGAAATACATCTCGTTTGAACAACAAATAAACCTAAATAAGAGATCTTATTACGAAGCATTAAGACTTTCTTCGCTATCTTGGGAAGAAGGCAAAAATAATTATTCACACTTTATCAAAAACTTTATTACCACCCTCTATAAATGCTATTTGGAATTAGAAAAACGATTAGCAACAGTCGAACTTAAAAAAATAAAGAAGGAAGAACGAATAAAAATGGTGCTGCTAAACAGCCTCGTTCCAATGTCGAAACAAGAGATACTCGATATCGTGCCTGATATCAGCGGTTCAACCGTTGAAAGAGTTTTAGCAAACATGCTTAAAGATGGGCAAATAGAAAAATATGGTTCCTTTAAAGATGCGAGATACAAAAGAAAATGATACATGCTTGCTTCTTTTCGCGTCAAAGATGCATCTCATTGATTGCGAAAGTACTCTTAAAATTGAAGAGCTTGTAGATATAACAATTAAAAACTATTGATAATTGAAAAATAAGGCGAAAATGCAGTTGTGAAATCATTTTGGATTTGATTGTTTTTTGATAAGCCTATTATGCTTGTCCTATAATGTTATGTTATAATCACAATTATCAAAAACGGCATTGAAAAGCAGAATATGGAAATTATTAATTTCGTCAAACCAGTTACGAATAGTAGTTTAAAATTAAAGGGACGATATTATTTTCAAAACGAAATTCTTTGGATGAATTTTTCGGGTTCTGGCATCGAATTTTCCTTTTTTGGAACATCTTCTTTTTTTGAGATCGTAGCGACTGCGACAGATGATGAAATCAATCGACCATATCTCATGGTTTTTATTGATGATTTAACTCCTAAAAAATTAGTAATAAATCAACCAAAAATGAATATTACTTTGGCGGAGAATCTCGTTTTAAGCGAACACCATATTCGAATAATGAAAATCAGCGAGTGTTCTTCTTCTCACGTTGGCTATCTCCATCTTGAAACGGACGGTCATTTTCTTCCGTATAAAGAAAAAGAAAAGATTAAAGTGGAGATTTATGGCGATTCAATAACGAATGGTTATGGAGTGGAAGCTAAGAGTGCTGAGAGTCCTTTTAAAACCAGCGAAGAAAACTTTGCCTTGAGTTATGCTTATCTTTTTAAAGAAAATCTCGATATTGATATTCAAACCGTGTCCGTCAGTGGCTTTCCTCTTTATCGTTCGATCTATAATGAAACTTCAAAGATTAAAACAATTCCAGATATGCTAACTCTTGCCTCTTTTGATTTTCAGAAGAGTTTTGAGGAAACTCCCAAATGGGACAACCATTTGTTCATCCCTTCTCTCGTCATTATTGCTCTTGGCACAAATGACGGAAGTGTCGGTGAGGATCATTTCGATAAAACAAGTTTTAAAAAACAGTTCCTATCTTTTATAAAAGCGCTATACAAAACTTATGGTTTGAAGTTGCAAATACTCGTCTTTGAGGCCGTCTTACCTTTACCACCTTTTGTCAAGCAAGCCTATTTAGACGCCATTAAAGAAAACAATTTGAATATTGAATTATTAGAAAGTAAAGCTATCAGTGTTGGTGGTATTATGCCAGTCGGTGGACATCCAAATAAAGAGATGCACCGCTATGCAGCTAATGAACTTAGCGATTATATAAAGAAGAGATTATTGATTGTTAAAGAATAAAGAAGCCGCTCCATACACTCCTGCATCATAACCTAACTGGGCGGTTGTGATTTTTACTTTTGGAGTTCTTTTAAAGCCGTAATTTCTTTTTTCACAATAATCAATCAATGGATCAAGAAGTTCTTTTCCTTGCTGAGCAATCCCTCCGGCAAGAATGATGGCCTCTGGTCTAAAAATATTGCAGAAGTTGAGAATTCCCTCACCGAGATATTTGATATAGTGATTAATCACTTCATCAGCATATATATCACCTTTGATTTTGGCGTCAAAAGGAGTTTTTCCATCGACTTTGCTTATGTCGCCGTTGACTAGTTTCCACATCAGTGAATCAGGATGCTTTTTCATTGCTTCTTGAGTATCACAAATTAAAGCTGTTGCCGAAGCATAAGCCTCCAAACAACCACGTCTTCCGCAAGTACAGCCTCGTCCGTCAATTTCAATAACGGTGTGTCCCAACTCCGCTCCCTTGCCTTGATTTCCTTCATAAACATGGCCGTTGATAATGATTCCTCCACCCACTCCTGTGCCAAGAGTGAGAAGAATGATAGAAGAGAACTTTTCCCCCGCCCCAAAAATAGCTTCTCCTAACGCTGCTGCGTTGGCGTCGTTGGTAACCTTGACTTTTAAACTTGTCATCGTTTCGAGAATTTCTTGAAGAGGAACATCACTCCATTTTAAATTATTGGAATAATCAACAACTCCCTTTTTGGAGTTAATTGCCCCTGGACAACCGACACCCAGGCCGAGAATTTCATGATTTTGAATGTTGTTTTCGCTGAGAAAGGAAAGAACTTTTCTTCCCAATCTTTCAATCGTTTTATCGCCTGTTTCTTGAATCATGATGGGCAGAGAAAAACGGGCCATGATTTGTCCTTGTTCGTTAATTGAGGCACCCTTAATGGAAGTACCTCCAATGTCCACTCCAATGGAAATCATTATTGAGCCTCCACCGTCATCATGAGGTAGGTACATTCTCCATTGATGTTGGCTTTTTGACCAGCGGGAATAAAAAATGTATTACCAACGGAAAAAGGTATGCTGTTGATTGTTCCTTCTCCATTTATGATTGTTATGGCGATAAAAGATTCTTTGCTAGCGATAATAATTGAGCCATCATTTTTCTTTTTATATGTTGAGAAATAAGGAGAATAACCTAGTCTCCCTTCGGTGGTGATAAGAGGACAAAATCGATTAAAATTCATGACTTCTAGAGCCTTTTTGATATGAAGATCCCGTGGTTTGCCATTTTTTTCTATTCGCCCATAGTCATATAAACGATAGGTGAGATTGGAGTTTTGTTGGACTTCAAGCAAAGTGATTCCTTTGCCGATGGCGTGAGGAGTTCCCGAGGGAATAAAGTAACATTCCCCGGGCTGAACTTTGAGAGTATTAAGAGTATCAACTAGAGTGTTATCAGTGATTCGCTTGATAATTTCTTCTTTTGACACATCATGGTTAAAACCAATATAGAGTTCAGCGTCTTTTTCAGCTTCCAGGATGTACCACATTTCGGTTTTGCCATAAGAGTTTTCATTCTTTAAAGCATATTCGTCACTCGGATGCACTTGGATGGAGAGATTGTCTTTGGCGTCAATGAGTTTGACAAGCATCGGAAAAAATGGAAAAGAAGAGGCTAGTAGACCAATATCTTTCTTAGTAGCGATATCTTTCAAACGCTTTCCTTGATTAACTCCTGAATCAATGAGTGAAGGGCCCTCATCACGAAAAGAGAGTTCCCAACATTCCGCGATGCGGTCAGTGCTGCTTTCTTTTCCCCAGCCAAAAAACTTATTTCCTCCCCAGATATAGTCTTTGGTAGTGGGTTTCAGCTTAACTGTTTCCATGTGATTTTCTCCTTTGGATGAATCGATTGACAATCAGTGAAAATGAGCTTTCACAAATTAAAAAGAGATAAGAACATCTGCTGATAGAAGTTCATTTTTTCTTCGAGTTTATCTTTGCTATCTTTGATATAGAAATAGAGTTTTAGTTTGGGTTCGGTGCCACTTGGTCTAACCGTCACAGATGACCCATCAATAAAGGAGAATTTTAAGACCTGACTTTTTGGGAGAAATATCTCTTCTTCATGATTAGAAAATATTCGTTTTGAACTGGCGTAATCCTCTTTATAGCTCAAAGAGGGAAAATCATTTTTTTCTTTTAAAGAGGCCATGAAGGAATCCATAATTTTTTGACCTTCTTGACCTTCAAATTCCTTATTGATTAAGCAAGTTTTATTCCAACCATATTCTTCATATAGTTCCTTCATTCTTTCGACGAGGTCTTTGTTTTGACTCTGGTAATAAGCGCACATATCCGCGATCATTAAAGAACCATTGATGGCGTCTTTATCGCGAATATCTTTTGCTGAGAGATAGCCATAAGATTCTTCAAAACCCAGCAAGAAACTCCCGAGATCTCCTTCGATTTCTCTTCTTTTCATCTGCTCACCGATATATTTAAAACCAGTTAATGTTTCATAGAGAGTCACATGATTTTTTTGAGCCATTTCTTTGGCCATATCACTAGTGACAATAGTTTTAATGATAAAGGGATGGGCAATCTTCCTTACTTTCAGTAAATAATCAAAAAGGAGAACGCCAATCTCGTTTCCGTTTAAAAGAACATAATCTCCTTCATGTCTTGTCGCGGTTCCCACACGGTCACAATCAGGATCAGTGACAATTAAGATATTCGCTTCTTCTTTTTTAGCGAGTTTAATGCCGAGTTCGAGAGTCTCATGAAGCTCTGGATTAGGTTTGGAACAGGTGGGGAAATTTCCATCGGGATAGCATTGCTCTTTTACGGGAATGATATGGTGATACCCCGCCAATTTTAAAACGCTAGTCACACTTCGAAAACCCGCTCCATTAAGAGCGGAATAGACAATCTTGATGTCTTTTTTACCTTTATAAGTCGATAAGGAAGCTTCGTAATGATAAAGAGAGGCAATTAATTCTTCGGAAATATATTGAATATGTAAAGTTTCTAAGTATTCGTTAAAAGACAGGACTGGAAGAGGAGTGAATAGATCAATATTCTCAATTTCTTTCATAATTAAACTGGCGACTAGGTCAGTAATTTGACATCCATCGCGACCATAAACTTTATAACCATTGTATTGTTTCGGATTATGAGATGCGGTAATGACAATTCCAGCTGAACAAGATAAGTTTCGAACGGCATAGGAAAGGGAAGGAGTGGGCATTAATTCTTTATAGATAAAAACTTTAATTCCACAATAGGCCATTACTTGTGCGGCTGTCTCAGCAAACAATCTCGACTTGTTTCGCGAATCATAGGCGATGGCAAGAGAGGGTTTACTGGAACTCTTTAATAGATATCGAGCTAATCCTAAACTTGCTCTTTTTACGGTGTAGACATTCATGCGATTGTTACCAACGCCAATCACCCCTCGCAAGCCTCCGGTTCCAAAAGTCAAGTCAGTGAAAAAGGCATCAATGATTTCGCTTTCATTGAGCGAATCTAATTCTTTATTTAAGCCATCCTCGAGAGGATAGTTTTTCCATCGAAGGTATTTTTCTTTAATTGAGTTATCCATTGATTTGGTGATAGACTCCTCTCGCTATTTCATATAATTCTTGGCACTTCTTTTTCTTTAAAGGTTTATAGCCTTCTAGCGAAGAATAGGTGGGAACAAATAAAAATTTTGTTGCGTCTTTTTTTAATAAGAAAAGAGCCCAACAACAAGCGACAAGATAACGAGCTTCTTCCGTGAGATGATAGCCGTCTCGATTCATTTGATCACCGTAGATAGAACGAGCTTTTTCGATGACTTTTAATGAAGGAATAATCAGCGGAATATCTAGATCATGAGCTACATGAGTATAGGCGAGGTCAATCATTTGTCCCATTTGCGATTGGGAATGCTGATAGGGAATATAAGCAGTGTTATCAAAATCTTTAGCGTATGACCAAGTCTCATGGAGAGCCATAATGGCGTGCTTGTTATATTTTTTTACTAACGAAATAAGATTTTCGAGATAGGGGTGGAAGGAAGATTCAATTCCTGAAAAACCACTGGCTTGTTGAAAGACAATATAGTCCCATGGAGATTCTTCATCGTCTATGGGTTTCAAAACCTCCAAAATCGTCGCATTAACTTTCTTTAAAGATCCATTAAGGTAGTATTCATAATCAGCGATATTGTTTTGAAGATTATTTACATGTCGAGAAATCTCACACCCGCCAATAAAAAGAGTTCCAACCTCAATTTGAGTGTCAAAGGAAGTCGAAATTTGATGTAAAAAAGTTGTTCCATCAACTCCGAAACTATTCGAAATAGAAAGAACCCTAATCATGGTGAAAATACTCTTGTAAATCTTTGATTATTTGAGCATTGCGGATGCTGATTTTTTTCTTTGCTAACTCATCAAGAGAAAGGAAAATTAGCGAAGTAACTTCTTCAATTTGCGGTTTTATTTCTCCGTGATATTTGCGGCATAAGAAAATGGCGTCCACGCCATAAATTTCATTGCCATTGTAGTAGATATAATGAGTGATTTTTCCTGAATAAGTTTTAAAGAGAACTAGTTCATCAGCGATAAGCCCAGTCTCCTCCTTTAATTCTCGTTTTGCGCCCTCTTCATTTGTTTCATTTTTCTCGAGTCCCCCACCAGGAAAGTCATAAAAACCATCGTCGGCGCGAATCTCGACTAAAATTTTGTTTTCATTATTGAATAAAATGACAACGGAATGAGGAATGACCTTTGCCATATTGTCTGTTTTTTGGGTTAATTTATTGTTAGTGCTCATGATTCAATAGGTGTTAGAAATGGTTCTGTTGCTTCTGCAAATAATTGGCCTAATTTAACCATAAAAGAACCACGATAGTGGGCCTGATCTTCTTGAAGAGAAGTTTTATCTAGACCCTCGCTTAAGGTATCGATAAAGACATTATTATCTGCCTCTTGTGAAACATTGAGCTTCGCGGCGTTGATCTGTTGATAATAAACCCATTTTGTTGAATTAGAAATGGCGGCATCGATAAAAGCCATCTCCGTTTTGCCCTCATAAGCTTTTAAATCATTTCGGACATCCTGAATCATCAACTCAGTTAAGCCTTCATAGCCAGCATAGATTGTGGGATAGGCATCCCCTTCTCCCTGCATCCAGCAGAAAGCTTTGATGGTGGGTTCATATCCTTGCTTCTTTAGGGTTTCACACGCGTTTTTAATATATTGAATAAACTCGGCGTAAATTGTTCTTTCAAGTTGCGAACTAGTGGAGGCAAAGTCCCAATATAAAGAGGCTGCTCCTGTCGCGTGTTTAATCAATGCAACTTTATTGTTTCGACCATTCTTAGAAAAATATTCAGCCATTCCCATTTCTGGTCCAAAATTGGATGCTGCATTTCCTTGGCCCAGCATTGTAGTAACAAAGTTATTATTACTGGAATTTTGTTCGTAATAGCCACCTTCATCAAGTTTGGTCCAACAGTCATAAGAAATTCTTATCTCTGGATATCCTTCGATATATTCATTATATTTATCAGTTCCAATTTCACTGGCAATTTGTAATGCTGGAGAGCACCCCACCATATTAGATTGTCCGCCCATGATAATAACATCAATAGGGGTTCTGTTATTGTTATTGCATCCCATAAGTCCTACACACATTGCTGCCAACAGCACTATTTTCTTTCTATTCATGCCAATATTATATGTGCGGGAGCACTCTTATGTTTGTATATATTAGTAAACAAATGTTTTTTTTAGTAAACAATTATTATAAATAAAGAAAAAACAACATTATATTAAGGATATAAAGGCAAAAATGATATAAAACATTGAATATTAACATAAATGTTAAACAAATGTTTACTATTTTTACAATAAGTTTACCATCTTTCTGTAAACCACTGAAAAAAAATCAATTAGAATGAAAATAAGCCTTTAGGTAAAGGAGATAAAAATGAACAAATTTACTAAAAACGCAATTTTTGTTTTGTCGTCTATTTTTATGGTGGGAACCGTGGCCGTCGCTGGGCTTAATGGTTTTGATTATAAGTTAATTTCGACTGAAGCAGAAAGTCCTTCGTATTCTCTTGTCCTGGATGGAAGCAATGCCGCTTCCGGTTTGACAGATTCGTTTGGGACTGTCGCTAGTTATTCCCCATCTCGCTATGTCGATTGGACAATCAATGGTGGTAAGAGAGCGGAAGGAGGCCATGTTCAACTTGAACAATCAACTGGAGCAAATGGCTATTTGGCTAATGCTAGCCCCATCAATGGTGTCATTTCCATAACAGCGACTTTTGAAGGGAATCTGACTCTCTTAGCTTCCCCCAATCAAAATGGTAACATTGCTGACTACGCTACTGTCACTGAATTAACTAGTGGCACGGCTTTTACTAAAAATATGGTCAGTAGCATGTTTGCCTTTGCGTCTGGAACCTCGAGTCCAGTCATCTCATCTATTTCGATTACTTATGTATGTCAATCCTTTACAACGACTCCTTATGTCGTGGAAGATGGCGAAGGTAAAACTAGTGCGGAGGTAAAAGCCAGTTATACTGGTACCTATTACACCTCTAGTTGGACCGCTTCTTCAAATGGCATCGCTAACACTTCTAAGGATGTTTCCTCCACTGGCGGTAACCAATCTGTCTACTTACGTTATAATGATAATAGTTGTGCGTTTAGACATACGAAATCCATCTCATTCCCAGAAAGAACTCTTTATAATGCCTTTTCCATTCAAATGAAGGGTAACTCAATTGCTACTGGTGTCACAGTTCGCTTAAATTCCTCGACAAGTGGAGTGTATGCGGATTATAAGATTGCTCAAGTTAGCAAAGCTTGGACCGAATACACTATTCCGTTTGCCTCATCTGATTGGCAACTTAACTACGATGGAAATATCGTCACTTTTGCACAAGCCTTGCAATATGCTGGTGAAACGCTTGGAGTAGCCACGGTTGAACAATTAGTGGTTAAACTCTTTGATCAATTTGAGTTCATTGAAAAAGCTACTACTTCAACAGGTAAATTCTTAGGTGTTGAAATTGATAATGCCGAATTCATAAATGTTGATGCCTCTACGACTAGTGTGACCAATCTTGATGTTCTTGAAGGCACTTATGCTGCTTATGCTAGTAACAATTTAGTTGAAGCCACTCTTAATGCTGATTTATCCGCTAGTATTAAAGTCACTCAAAAGACGACAGTCGCTTATAATATATTAGGTTCTTGGGTCTATGTTGAAGCCGAAAATAAAGTTACTATTACCACCGAAATGGGTCATTATGAAGCCACTGTTGATGGTTATGGGCGTAGCTTAGTTTATAGTAGCGCCGATGGAGACCTCGCTGCGTTAGTCACAGGTTTAAATCTTTATAAGAGAAAAATTCTTGATGGTTTCAATGATGCCGATACTGCTGCGATTCAAAGTCGTTGGAATGTTCGTTATGATAGTGGCAGTGGCTGGGCGACAGCTACTTCTGCCGATCGTCTTATTGCTGATACTATGAATATTTTTGAAGATATTGGTTCCGCTCGGGCTAAATCTTGGAGCGGTGGTAAATATGGCTATCGTCTCATTGATCTTGTTGGTTCCGCTGTTTTAGGAAATGACATTCACGGTTTCTCATTCCGTATTTTGAATAATTCGGGAGTAAGCTTCGTCAATCCTAAACTTCATGCTTATGATTTGCTTAATACCACAGCCACAAACTTAACAGTTAATGCCGCGACTTCCATTACAAGCGATGGCAATTGGTGCGAAGTTTCAACAACTTTCACCAATATTGATTGGCAAGCCTGTACCGGACTTCAACTCTATCTTGAAGCTTCCGTTAGCACATTCTATTTCTATATGGACTGTGTCCAAGTTTGGTAATTAATCCCTTATTGCAAACAACCCCAGGAGGTCTCTCTTGGGGTTTTCTTTGTTCACAAAATGTTTACTAAAAACATAAGGTGTTTACAAAACAAATATATATTATGCATAGGCATTATGACATAATAATCACATATCAAGAACTTTTAATAATAAAAAAGTTGAGGGTAAATATATGTGCAAAAAGGATTTCAAATATTTAATTATGCTGTCAATTTTTTTTCTTGCTTTGACGGCTTGTGATGGAAAACAGAATCCTGATGGTCCTGATGGGCCAGTAAACCCTATTGATTACACTATTGATACCCCTATTCTGCGATTAAATAGTTCCCGAGATGGACTAGTTTGGGATGAAGTTGAAAACGCTGATGGCTATATGTTGTCACTAAATGGTGGGGCTTATAGCGAAGCGGAAAATTATTCCTTTGCGTCTATCAATGGACATTATCAAATTTCGGTATATGCGAAAGCCGCGATTGGCTATGACGACAGTGAGGCAGTTTCTTATACTTATGATGTCCGCTCGTTGTCTTATGGAGAAATTTCTCGTTCGGGAGTGGACTATTCTTTATATGCTTGGGAACAAGATTTTATTTCCTGTGATACAGAGTTCTCTTCGACAGGGGTTCATAATGAAGAGGCGTTCGCTAGTAACACTAGTTTGACTTTTCATGCTGAAACCTCGGGTCAATTGGCCATCAGAATGTACGGTGGCTTTAATGAGGCAGATCATATTTATTATCCAGAAATAAGCCAGACGAGTTACATCAATATCGCCATGAATAGTGTGGAAGCGCGAAGTGTTCTGAACGGTTCTGAAACAGATTTAATTGATTATTTTGATATTCGTTATTTTAATGGCTCCAGCGAAGTGATGACCGCTAATGTCAATGTGACTCGTGAAAGCATTGATGTTGAAGGTCTATCGGAGGCAATTAATTTTCGTTTTAATGATGGCAATTACTATAAATTCATGACTGACATTTCTTCTCCGATATCTCGTTATGAATCAATTTCTTTCTATGCGAAAGGCAACGGCAAGACAAACATGGCGGTCCAATTTGTTAGCAGTGAGTTTTATGTTTCCTATAATCTCGGCGTTTTGAGTACAAACTGGTCATATATCAATCTTCCTTTTGATGATGACGGCTGGAAAGTTAATGGAACTTCCTCCACTCTCAAAGAAGTGGTTGAAAAGCAAGGTAGTCAATATGGAATTATGGATGTGAGTGAAGTGGTTTCTTTTCTTCCAACCTTAGCAATCGTTTATAAGAGCGTGAATGGCAATCCGCTTTGGACTTCCACTAACTGTTATGTTGCTCAGATTAATCTAGCAAAAAATATCAATCCAGTTAATCGTCAGATTTTTGATCTTGAAAATATATATTCAGGAAAAAGTAGTGATAACACAAATGTGCGTTTAGATAAAACCGATGAAACCACTATCAGTTTATCGACTTTAAATCTCGCGAGTAATACATCTCTTGATATGGAAGTAGAAAAAACCACCGAAGGTTATACCTTTATTTCGGCAAGTGACTATGGTGCTTCACTTACGATGGTAATGAGAGCCTCTCGTAGTGGAGAGCTTCTCTCTTTCGTATCCGCTAGTGGTACTATGAGCACTCATTATAATGGTCTCTCTTTTGAAACCATCTCGGTAATTGATGACTTTGAAAGTTATGCATCCACAGGAATTGGCTATGATAAAAATAATACTAATAAAGAAGCTCGCTCAGAATTAAGAGGCGAATATCTCAGCGAATATTATGTTGCTGGTTCAAAATCAGAACTTCTCAATGATGAATGGTCATTAATGGGAAGCACTGATTATATCAACCTCATTAATAGCGATGCTCATTCAGGAACGAACGCTATGCGTGTTAAAAATTCTTCCAATGCGATGAGACATACAACTTGGGGAGTTTTTTCAGGGGAAGCTGAACCATGGAAAGCTGCAAGCCATTTTTCATTCTTTATGAAGAATACCTCGACTACTCCTGTCCTTCTCTATTTTCGATTATTTACTTCTAAGAAAGTGGATAACAGTGTTTTCAATGGCACCACCAAGGTCCAAATCAATGTCAGCGCTTCTTCTGATTGGACGCAATACATTATCGACATCGATAATAGTAAAACCTATTATGGTTATACAATGACGGTTGAAAAAGTCAGTGGTTCAACCATCTATCCATTGATGGATGATATCGCCTTGTTTGGCGATGTGAATCCGTGGGGAGTAAATTGATATGGCACGAGTAACACTCGAAGACATTGCCAAAGCCTGTGATGTCACAAAAGGATTAGTGTCTCGCTCTTTAGCGGGAAAATATAATGTTTCTGATGAAACGAGAACGCGCATTGCTCAAAAGGCGGCTGAACTTGGCTACGACACGACTCATCTTAGGAAAAAGAAAGAAACCATTAATCGTGTTTTACTTGTCATCTCTTCGCGCATGTTACTCAAAGAAGACTATTGGCAACCCATTATCAAATCTTTAGCGCGAGTTCTCGATATGCGCTCTATCTCTTTAGAGTATTTCGTGTATGGCGACAAAAAAATTGATGCTGAACAACTCAAACATCTCGCCTCATTAAAAACCAATGCTTATGTAGTTATTCATAACAATCCTGAAAACATTGTGAGTCTATTGAAAAAAACAGGAAAGCCCATCGTTGAGGTGGATCCTAAAATCTTCCATAGTGATGGCATTACTAAAGTAAAATTTTCCAATTATGATTCCACTTATTTAGCGGTGGAAACGCTGATTGAAAATAAACATAAAACCATCGCTTTTTATGGAAGTGATATGCATAGCACCTCATTTAGAGAGAGACACGAGGGATTCTTGTCGAGCATTAACGCTCACACCTCGGATGGAGTGAAGGGAATTTCCATTATCTTCAATAATAAGAATCTCAATTATAGCGATGATGCCCTCCTTGAAAAAAACTTAAGGAAATACCCTATTACTGCGCTTATTTGCGCTAACGACATTATCGCAGAGCGAGCTTATTCCGTTATCCATTCAATGGGAAAGAAAATTCCTGATGATATTTCCGTGATTGGTTTCGATAACATCAAAAGCAGTTGCTACTACGATCCTCCACTTTCTACCTACAATGTTCCTCGTGAGGAGCTTGGTAAGGAAGTCGCGAATTATCTGATTGGCGTTTTCGGAGAGAATCAACTTCAGTTTTCCGAAATCGTTATCCGCTGTGGATATGTTCCACGAGATTCAGTAAAAAAACTAAGTTAAGTGAGAAAAAATATGAAATTATTAAATCAAATTGATATAGCCAACATTCCCTGGGAAGAAAAACCTGCTGATGTTACTGGTCCTGTGTGGAGATACTCCAAAAATCCAGTAATTAGTCGTAATCCTAACCCTTCTTTATCGCGGGTTTTTAATTCGGCGTTGACACCTTGGAAAGATGGTTTTATTGGCATCTTTCGTGGCGAATCTGCTACTGGTATTCCCACATTATTTGTCGGTCATTCTCAAGATGGTTTTAAGATTGAAGTTAGCGAAGAACCGATTTGCTTCGTCAATGAAAAAGGTCAACCAGCCAATACTAATTATGCCTATGATCCTCGATTAGTAAAGATTGATGAAATCTATTATATTATTTGGTGTGATGATTTCTATGGTCCAGCTTTAGCTATTGCTAAAACTAAGGACTTTCAGAAGTTCGTTAAACTTGATCATCCTTTCCTTCCTTTTAACCGCAATGGTGTCTTATTTCCACGAAAAGTAAATAACGAATACCTTCTTCTTTCTCGCCCGAGTGATAGTGGGCACACCGCTTTTGGCGATATCTTTCTCTCACATAGTAAAGATCTCGAATACTGGGGTCATCATGAACATATGATGGAAAGAGGCTATGAGTGGTGGAACTCTATCAAGATAGGTGCTGGTTGTAACCCGATTGAAACGGATGAAGGGTGGTTGCTCTTTATTCATGGTGTGACTGGTACTTGTAGTGGCTTTGTTTATTCGATGGGAGCAGTTATCTTAGATTTAGAAAATCCCTCTATTGTCAAATATCGTCTCGATCGCTTTTTGCTCACTCCTGAAATGGCTTATGAAACGACGGGATTTGTACCAAACGTCATCTTCCCAACCTCCGCTTTGGTGGATAAAAAAACGGGCAGAATTGCCATCTATTATGGATCCGCTGATACCTATACTTCTTTAGCCTTTACCACTATTGATGAAATCATTCCTTATATCAAGAAACACGCAAGGTAAGTAAAATGCAAAAGACTCTCATTGAGAAAAGACAAGGAAGATGGCATAATGCCGGGAAAAATATTATCAAATCTCGTTATTTGATTCTCATGATTATTCCCGCAATCGTTTTCTATTTTATCTTTTGCTATATCCCAATGTATGGAGTCCTTATCGCTTTTACTGACTACTCTCCTAAGGACGGCATTTTAGGGAGTTTAGTTAATTTCTTCGTCGGTTTTGATAATTTTATTTATATCTTCCAAAGTGATCCAGGGTTCTACTCTGCTTTGCGAAATACTTTACTCATCGGAGCCGGCAAGATTATCATCTCTTTTGTCGCGGCAATCGTGGTAGCCTTACTTATCAACGAATTGCGAATGAGACGTTTTAAGAAGGCTTCACAAATCATCGTTACCTTCCCTCATTTCCTCTCTTGGATTGTCCTTGCTGGTTTTATCAATGTCCTCTTTGCCAAAACGGGCGTTGTTAATAATATTATTGCTCTATTTGGTGGATCTTCCGCTCGAATTGATTTCATGGCGGATAAGGGGTTCTTCATCGGGTTAATTTTCTCTTCCGATGTTTGGAAAGAAGCAGGCTGGAGCAGTATTATCTATCTTGCCACGATGGCGGGCATCTCTCCTGAACTTTATGAAGCGGCAGATATCGACGGAGCTTCAAGATTAAAGAAGATGTGGCACATCACGCTTCCCGGCATTAAATCGACAGCTATTTTATTGCTTATTCTCTCGGTGGGAGGAGTTCTCTCCGCGGGTTTTGATCAGATATATAACCTTTATAATCCTCTTGTTTATAGTGCTGCTGATATCATCGATACCTACATTTTCCGTCAAACCTTCGTTTCAGGAGAAATGTCAGTGGGTGTTGGCACCGCCATTGGTCTATTTAAATCATTGGTATCCTTTATCCTCGTCATCATGGTTGACCGTATCGCCAAGTTATGTGGAGAAAGGGGAATTATCTAATGGTTAAAAAGAAAGATCAGATTATCATGGAAAAGCTTCCCCTTCGAGCTAAAGGAAGAGCGACAAATCACAGATTTGGAGGATTGGATGTCATTATTTTTATTATCCTTTTTCTTTACGTCGCTGCGGTTGTTTTTCCGTTTTATAATGCCTTTGTTATTTCCGTTAGTAGTGAGACGGCCTATCTTACTTCACCGATTCTTTTATGGCCTCAAGACATTACCTTTGAAGCTTATTCCCAAGTCTTTGCTTCTTCTTCCTTATGGAAAGGCTTTGGCGTGACGATGATCCTCTTAGTGGGAGGAACGGCTTATCAGCTTTTCTTCACTGTTATCACTGGTTACGCCTTAAGTCGTGATCGCTGGTTTGGAAAGAACTTTGTCATGAATATGATTTTAGTGACGATGTTCTTTGGTGGTGGACTTGTCCCTTATTATTTCTTAATCAGAAGTTTGGGTTTATATAACAACATTCTCGTCATGATTATTCCTGGCGCTATCGACACCTTCAATATGCTTTTGATGAGAAACTATTTTGCTTCTTTACCCAAGGAACTGGAAGAGAGTGCCAAAATTGATGGGGCGAACGATGTTCAAATCTTTGTTAAGGTTTATCTTCCTCTTTCTCTTCCCATGCTTGCTACTGTTGGTCTTTTCTTTGCTGTTGGAAATTGGAACTCGTGGTATAACGGCATGCTCTTCATCACCAATAATGATCTCAAACCTCTTCAACTTGTTTTACGAGAAATGATTCAAACCATTTCTTCCTCGGTCGATAATCCTAGTCATCGAGTTTACAGTCAATCCTTAGTCATGGCCTCAATCTTCTTTACGATTGTTCCTATGATGTGTTTTTATCCGTTTTTGCAACGCTTCTTTGTTAAAGGCATCGTCGTCGGTGCCATTAAAGGATAGGAGGAAATTATATGTATCCTAAAAATCGAATCGCTTTGCTTCTCTTAACGCTGGTAATGGCTGCCTCTGTTTCAGCTTGTACTGGTAGTGGAGGTGAAGATCAATATGATTCCGATGGGAATTTAAAGATTTCCATGCGCAATGTTTATTTTGAATCTTGGAGTGGCGGAGATACTTATCTTCATGATCTTGAAAAGAAATTCAAGGTCGCCATTTCTCCTTCCTCTTATTCTTATGATCAATGGACTCAACTTGTGACCTCTGATGTCAATGGCAACAATCTTCCTGATGTTTTTCACTTTAATGTCACGCAGTTTAACTTTGCGAACACATATATGAAATGGATTAAGAAAAACATCATTAAGCCTTTACCGGACGATCTTTCAAATTGGCCGAATGTTAAATCTCTCATCGACAATTCTTCTTATATTGATCAAATGAAAATTGATGGGAAACTTTATGGTATTCCAATTTCAAGGAATAAAGACAAAACGGATTTGCAATTCGCCTCTTATACTTACTTATATCGTCGCGACTGGGCGAAAGAATGGGGTGTGTATCAAGAAAACGATGAATATACTTGGGAGCAATTCACCAATCTCTTAAATGTTTTTAATACGAGATTATATGCGCCGAGCAAAGGAAGTAAATTTGCCCTCGTTGATGTGGAGTGGGGCTTCCCTTCTATTACTAATTTCTACAAAACTTCTCCTCATTGTTTTGCCTATAAAAATGGTAAATACATCTCTTCGTTTGGCAGTGATGAATATATCACCGGTCTGGAACTTTCAAAGAATTATATTTCCAATAATATTTATGGCTATCCACAATACATGACCACTCCAGAAGGCGGAGCAAGAAAGAGTTATTGCTCCAATAACGCTGGTGTGCTTTACGAGAATATTTCGTTATCCAATCTTCAAGCCGTCCGCTCATCGTTGAAGACCGCAAATGGCAACAACAAAGATTTTCCTTTGGATGACGCTACCGCCATCATGAAAGTCAAAGGTCCTGATAATATGTATGCTCTTGAAGGAGCGATGAATTGGTTCTCAATGACACTCTTCAACAGTGATATTTCCGATAACAAGCTTCATAAGATTCTGGATCTCTATGACTATCTTCTTTCAGAAGAAGGTACAAAATTAGCTGTTTATGGCAAGAAAAACTATGATTACATCGAAGATGATGAAGGAAACATTACTCTGACGGAAGATGGCTGGCCAATTGGAAGCGATGGTAAATACGTCAAGAAAGTTAATGGAGCAAAATATCTTCGTTACTGCCTCACCTTAGGAAATGATTATGCTGCGATTGACCCATTAACTGATCAGCACGCTTATAGCATTTTTAATGCATGGCAAGAAAAGATGGTTGAAGCCTCAGAAAATAACGAATTACGAATCTTCAAAGAAGAAGCGGAAGTTATGTGGCTCTCTTCCACTTTAAAAGATCGCTATGAAGCTAATTTATTAAGCGAAGCTACTGCTAGCGCTATTCAATATCTTTATAACAAGATTAGTAGCACAACATATCTTGATAATGTCACTGGTGGTGAGTGGGTACCTGTTTTAGAAGAAATTAATGAAACATTAGGAAAGAATGTATGAAAAGATCAAAATTATCCCTCTGTTTATTACCATTAATTTCCCTTATGGCCTTATCTAGTTGTGGAGGTCAAGTAAGCGATCCAACCACCGTTGCTTTCAAGAAGGATAACCTCGTTCAATCATCCTTTGGAGGATTAGGCGTGGAATGGGGTGTTTATGAGGACACCGATAAACTCAATGAGCGTTCGCGAGAAAGAATTTTTGAAAATATTCAAAGACTTAATCCCAGTCGTATCCGTTGCATGATCAACTATGATTGGTTTGTCACTAATTTCAACGATCGTGGAGACGATGACAAGACCAATGATACTTGGGATTATGATTTTACCAATAAAATGGCGGCCAATCTCGATGAGATATTATCGTATTGTCAAAGCCATAAAATTGAAGTCGCCTTTGGCGCTTGGAATGTCGTTGGCTCTTTAGTTGATGATAAATGGAATATGATGGATGAATGCACTTCTGATATTCGCTGGGCAAAAATCTCAACATTTATCCTCGACTATCTTGTGAATAAGAAAGGTTACACTTGTATCCGTTGGTTCGTGAATGGCAATGAACCGAATTATCTTGGTATCAAAGGTTTATCAAAGAACTGGAACAACACTTTTGACAAGTGGGCGAAAGGTGTTGATAATGTCCGCAAATCTTTTGATAGTGTCGGTTTAAACAATATTCAAATTGTGGGTGGTGACACTACCGGGCTAGAAGGAACCAAAGAATATTGGACTTCCATCGCTAAACAATGTGCCAAATCAGTCGGAGATTACGGAGCTCATTTCTATCTTTCTAACTATTATATCGATGAAGGTGTTGTCCTTGAAGAACTTCAAACTTTGAACAAAAATGTTCATTCCATCGACCACGGATATGGCAGTGAAAGACCAGTAAATATTTGGGAATGCGGTCTTCTTGATGGCAAAGATGCCGAAACCGATTCCAACCTTTTGATTAAGACTGTAACCTACGGAATTCGCATGGCGGATTTTACTCTCCAAAGTGTTTTGGGCGGTGTGAATGGCTTAACATATTGGTCATTTGATGATGCGATGAACTTTATTTATACCACTAATCCCGCCACACCTAAAAGATGGGGAATGTTCTCCTCATTGACTAGCGATCAAGCCTATGATCAAGAAGTGAGACCATGGTTCCATTCTTCTTGCTTGTTAACCAATTTGTTATCTCCTCAATCCAAAGTCTATGCTTCGGATATTGAGGATGAAGAAACGAATACCTTCTTCCGCTCGATTGGAGTGGTAAATAAAGCCAATAATTCGGGTGGCTTTGTCGCGATTAATCGCGGAAGTGAAGATATCACCAAATCGTACTATCTCGAACAAGAAGTTAATGGTTCGGGGAAATTATATATTTACACCTTTGGTGAAGGACAAATTAGACTCAATGATCAAGGCTTTATTAAACCTAATTATGTGATTGATGGCTCCTTAAATAAAAAGACAGAAATCAAAATACCTGCCAATAGTATGGTGATTGTTTCAAGTGAGGAATTATGATGAAAAAATTTGTTAATCTTTTACTTCCTTTTTTAGCTTTAATACTCGCTTCATGCAGTGGGAGTAATCCTGTTGTGGAATCAAATACTTTTGAACCAACCACCAATAGCGGAGATCTCGGTTCATTCTCTCTTGTGGCTCCTTGTCACAATGAGTTGATTGATGCTGTTCCGACATTTACGTGGGAAAGTTCAGAACATGCCGAATATTATACTCTTGAGATTGCTTCAACTTCCACTTTTATTAATAACGATTCAAGTGTTATTTACTATAAACAAGACTATATTACCGCTCCATATTTCACCATTAAGGCTTCCCTCACCCAGCGCGATATGGATTATTACTGGAGAGTGAAAGCTCGTTTGGGAGGAAAGACGAAAGAGTGCAATGAAGTTTTTACCTTTCATCTTTCAAGTGTTGATTATGAATCAGTCGATTTCTCATTGGGAAAAGAATCAGACTGGTCAATTCACTCGCAAGGCACCCAATGTGACTTGGATATTGATAAGACCAACTTCTTCGATAATAACGAGGACTCATTAGTGATTAATTTCGTCAAAGAAAACAATGTTGGCTGGGTCGTTGTCACGAAAACCGTTGAGCTCGATACATATGGAACCGACGCGATGTTTTTGCGTTTCTTCTATTCGGGTGATGACGCGACGGCTTCCTTGCGACTTATCGACACCAATGGTGGGTTCTGGAGACACAAGATTCAACTTGCCAACAACTGCAAACAAGTCGTCTTACTACCCTTTGATGAATTCACCCATGATACAGAAGGGGTGACCTATGGCAGTGAGAATTTTGACCATTATCACATTAAATATATGGAAATTGTCTTTGACCGCTCATGGGGCGATGGAGCCTGTTTGGTCAGCGAGATCAAAGCGGTGAAAAAGAGCAACTATGCTTCCTATTATATTGATAATCTCAATTTTAATGATTATCCGACTGAAAATTGGTCATTTGAGAACAGCTATAACTTTGGCTATGACGTCGCCGAGGATGGCCTATCTTACACCATCCATTACGATGCGGGTGCTAACGAACTTAATACAGTGGGAATGAATAAAAAAGGTTATGCCTTCACACGCATTCCAACAAATCGATTCTTCAGCGAAGGAGATACGGTTAAATTTGATGTCAAATATAGTGGTTCTTCCTCAGGAAACTTCAATATTCGCATTAAGGAAGAAGATAGTGATCTCTGGTATTACGCGCAACCTTTAACATCGATTTCTACTTCTCAATTCACAACCATCTATATTCCTTTTAAAGCTTTTGTCGCCAATGCCTTAAACGGTAATGGTAAACGCGAGATGTCTTATATTTCCACTTTGCAGTTTGGAGTCACTTCGATGTATGGAACTGGAACAATTACTTACGCGAACTTTTCAATTATTTATAAAGCTGACGAAGAGGGTATTAATACTTCTACTCGAACCATTGGTGCGGATGGAATCATCGAGGATTTTGAAAACTATACCACTCCCGCGATGCCCTTCTATCAATGGGAAATGTCTGTGGAGAACAAAGACGAATTTATTGGTCTTGATAGGTTGAAAAAACTTGGCACAGGTAACACTCAATGTGGAGTTTTAACTTATAAATCCGATATGACTGCCGCCGCTTACTATCTCCCTGTCAGTGTGGAAAAAGAAGATGCTAATGCCATCTCTGTATGGCTTAAAGACGGCTCTGTCTTAAGTGATAATTCCTCCTTAACTTACCTCAAATCAGTGGGAGCATATTGCCAAGTTGCCATTCGTTTAGTAACAGGGGAAATCTATGTTTATAACATCGAACAATTATCAAAAACTTGGACTGAGTACACGATTCCCTATGAAGCTTTTACTGCCACAGCTGAAACTAATTATGGTAATCCGATTCAAAACGGAGACATTACCCATGTCGGTTTCATGCTCAGTTATATCTATTACAATAAATCCGGTTCACTCGTTCCAGTCTATACCATGAACAATCCTGTCTACATGGATAACTATAAAATGGTCAATGTCAGTTATTCTGAACCACAAATTGTCGAAAAAGAGAAAGCGATCACCGTTGATGCTGATAATGCTACTCAAGCGACATTTGATGACGCTGAGAAATATCAAACCACCGAAGATGTCCTTGGCATTTGGGGCTATGGTAATTCTCTAGAAACTAATAATATTGAACTTGGTAATGATGTCTCTAGCGTTGGAGGCACTCATTCATTAAAGATGAACTATCAAGGTTTTAATAGTGTGAGTTATCTCTTACCGACAACCATGGATATGAACATCACTGATTCTTTCTTAGCCAAAGGATTAACTCTTGATATTAAAGGCGATGGTCAAGCCACTGTTTATGTCAATCTCTATTTGATGATTGGAAGCAGCACTTATCAAGTGCGAAAGAATCTTTCGAAAGTCGCCGACTCGTGGAATCGCTATGAAATTGGCTTTGACAATTTTGTTGATTACACCGCTCCGAATGGTTCAACAGTGACCGGAAGGAATATCGTCTATTTAAATAAATTAACCTTTGGTATTGTCAATTCAACTGGTAATGCTTCGGCCATTTATGTTGATAACATCCGCCTCAGCAATGCCTATAATCGTTCACACTTACTAGTTTCACCTTTGGAGGCGAATTAATATGAAAATTGAAAAATGCGCGCAAAACCCCATCCTTTCTCCTAATTTAAAGAATGATTGGGAGTCTTTGGCGGTTCTTAATCCAGCAGTTATTTATAACGAAGAAGATAAACTTTTCCATATGTTTTATCGGGCGGCTGGTAATGATGAGACTCATTACATTTATCTCGGTTATGCGACTTCCACCGATGGTATTCATTTTGTTCGACAAAGCGACAGCCCCATTATTGAACCTGATAAGAATGGCGCAGATGGTGGTGGAGTGGAAGATCCTCGTCTCGTCAAAATTGAAGATTATTACTATCTTACTTATGCCTCTCGAGCCTTTGCTCCGGGTCAATATTGGAGAAAAGACAAGAAATATTATGGTTTTCAACCGAAAGCGGGACCGCTGGTGCTCAATTGTAACAATACGGAAACCCATTTAGCTATTTCTAAAGACTTAAAACATTGGAAGAAACTGGGCCGTATTACGGACGCTAAAGATGACGATCGCGATGTGGTGATTTTTCCACGCGCGATTAATGGTAAGTTCTATCGCACTTCTAGACCAAGTGCACGATTTGGAAAAGGCTACCCATGCGCCACTCCCTCAATTTGGCTAACGGCTTCTGATGATCTTCTATCTTGGAACGAACCTCTTCGTCTCTTTTATGAAGGTCAAGAAGATTGGGAATCATTAAAAGTTGGTGCTTCTTGTCCACCTTTTGAAACCAGTGAAGGCTGGGTGATGATTTATCACGGAGTTTCAAAGAAAGATGAAGTTTATCGAGTGGGAGCCTTCTTACTCGATAAGGACAATCCGATGAAGATTCTTTCTCGAACTAAAAAACCTTTTATGGAGCCAGAATTCGATTATGAAACGAAAGGTTTCTATAATGGCTGTGTTTTTCCGACCGCTAATGTCATTAAAGATGGAATTATTTATATTTACTATGGGTGTGCTGATCATTTTATTGGTTTAGCAACTGTTAAGCTCTCCGATTTATTAGCAGAGCTTAAGAAGGAGGAGAACAAATGTCGATAAGAAAGCTAGTTCCTTTTTGCCTTTTGCCTTTTCTTCTTTGCTCTTGTGACTCTGGGGACCTGACTATTGCCGGAGGAAACATTAAGGAGTGGGAAATGAAAACAGTCGTTAATTTTATGACGAATTATAGTAATGAAACTTATTCTTACGATAATTTTGATGCCATTGCTAACAATCTCATCTATCAGCAAATTGAAGTGGAGGAAAGCGGGGAGATAACTCCTCCAGAAATTAATCCTTCCCGTGAAGATTATTCTTTTGGTGGTTGGTATAAAGAAAGCTCCTGTGTTAACGCTTTTGACTTTGCTAATGAGATTGTCGAAAACAGTCTCTTCCTCTATGCTTCCTGGACAAAAACGGGAGAGAGTGTATATCAAGAGCCGGTCTATGTTGCTCCTGATCATGTCGATAATACTTTGACCTCATTTATCAAGGTTAATGGCATTCTCAATGGTGAAGTTAAAGATGGGATTGCCTATCTACCATATGGTAGTCTTTTGAGACTGCAAAATCATACTGATGATGTGCGCTTTGCCATCAATTATTCCCACCAAGGTGGCGTTACTCTTAAAAGTGCTGTCGCTTCAATTGAGAATATGAATTTTACGATTGTCGCGGAAAAAGATGGGAGTGAAGAAACCACTGTTATCGCCGCTCAAGAAATCGTTAGCACCCATGTCTTATCTAATGCGACATACGAAGCCAAAGCAACAGCTTATGAGACAAATGATGCGGAAGCGGAAAACTACCATGTCATGATGGCGGGTTCTTCCTCAATGGAGTTCTGGACTGATTACGCTCAGGCTATGGATCCAATCGTGTGTTATAACCATGGCATCGGAGGCACGACCGTAACTGATTGGGTCGATCATCTCAATGAAAGATTAGTCTATCCTTATATGCCGAAGGTTGTGACCTATTACGTCGGAATTAATGACCTCATCAATTCTCATAACAACCCTGATATGATTATCAATAATGTGCGAACTTTATTCACAAAGACACATGAAAGATTGCCCGATACGAAAATCTTCTATGTCTTGCTCAATCGTCTTCCCGGATATTTCCTCTCCTATAGTGATAGTATTGATACTGTTAATGAAGGAATTACCGCTTTAGCGGAAGAATTATCATATGTCACGATCATCGATGCTGGTAAAGTCCTTTTGAAAGCGACGGGAGTGGCTAATGCCGCTTACTTTAGACTCGATTGTCTCCACTTATCTTCCTATGGGTATATTCTCTGGGGCAAAGAGATTTTTAACGCTATTAAAGCTTATCTGGGGTAAATGAATGATTCTAATTGATGTACAAAAAGAGATGGAGAATTATCAGAAGAAGAAATTCCGTTCAGTTTTCTATTTCTCTCTCGTTTCTTTTTTAATCGTCATCATCATTGCTTTAGGAATTATTTTCTCCCCTTCTCAATTCACAGTCCTTTTGCTTTTTCTTATCGTCTTGTTTATTGTGTATTCAATCGGCGCTCTTCTATTTTTAATTGGGCCTTTTAAAGAAACTATCATCAAAGCTAAGTTATTTCGAAATATCTCTTTCTCCTCCGTCTTTGATGAGAAACTCAAACTAATTAGAATGGATGAAGGAAAGCTCCATTCGTACCAAGGCCTAGTTTCTTGTCAAATGACCTTCTCTTCATTACATGAAGAAAAAGAAAATGAGCGAACTCTTTATATCCTTCTTCCTAGCGAATCCAAAATGAAAGTAGGAAAGCGTTATCATGTTCATTCTTCAAATAATCTCATCCTGTCATATGAGGAGATTTTATGACTTTATCATCTCGAAAATTTATTAAGAATGGAATTCCTTATTTCTGGCCTCTTTTCTTAGTGATTCCTCTCCTTGGTTCCGCTTTGATTACTTATACGATGAATTTGATGCACCTGCCCAAGAGTTACGAAAAAATTGAGATCTTTGTCGCCTCTAGTGATGTTGATTCCAATGGGTTAGCGGATAATATTGAAATCTCCTTTCAAGAGGCGGGAATGAAAGAGGCGGGAATTGTCACTTCTAATCCAACTGACTCGACTTTTTATGAGAAACTCAAAGTCATCGGTTATAATTCAAGCGATCTGTTTATTCTTCCTCGTTCCGTTATGGAAAGTTTAGATTTGACCGAAATTATGCTCCCCATTTATGATCTTTTCATTACCAATGAGTTGGAAGGAAATACCTATTCTTATTTTGAGCAAGATGAAAAGCAGTATGGAATTGAAATCAAATCATCAAGTATTGACTCATGGCTTGAAGATTATATTCCCTTTACGGATGAAAGTTATTATCTCACCGTCAGCGCGACTTCCTTAACGATTAAAAGTTATGGAACACACCCTGATAGTGTTTATGATTTATCGCTTCGAGCGATGCGTTATTTATTAGGAGAAAACCATGGCTAAAGAAAAAATACCCACTGAAGATTTTGATCCATCTTCCTTACCAAGAAATAGAAAAAAACAGTTTTTTGACTCATTCAAAAATGAATGGAGACTCTTTTTCTCTGTCTCTTTTCTTCTCGCTATTTTTATCTTGCCATTATTCTGTGATTATTTAGTTTTTTCTCTTCTTATTGGAGGAGCGAGTAATTCGTCAGCAGATAATAGCCAAATTTTCTCGTTAGTCTTCTATGGTGCCTTGATTGCTATCCCTTGTATCATGATTTTCTATCTCGGTTTAGCGGGTGCCTTTAATGTTGCTATGAAATTAGGCTATTCCGAAATGCAGATTACGACGCCAAGTTTCTTTTATGGCATTAAAGAATCTTGGAAAAAAGCTCTCTTTCAAGGCTTGATTGTTGGTATCTCGGCTTTCTTAGCGATTATCGGCTGTCTCTATCTTCTCTTCTTTTATACCATTCATCCTGTTTGGGTAGGCATTTTAATGGGAGTGGATATTTTGCAATTCATCATTTTTACAATGGCCTCTATTTTTACCTTAGCTCAATCTTTTACTTATACTAATAAAGCTTCCGCCGAATATAAGAATGCCTTTTTAATGAGCTTTGCTCATTTTCCAATGAATTTCGTTTTCTTTCTGATTAGTCCTGGTCTTTTTATTGCTTTATCTATCATTTCTAATGTCACCGCGCTTATCGCTTTTGGAGTGGCAATTCTCTTCTCTTTTCCTTTCATTTATCTATGGGAATTAAGAGCGTTAGTCATTTTTGATAAGATGATCAATCAATATCATTACCCTGAATATCTCAAAAAAGGACTTTATGTTCCGAAAAATAATAAGGAGGACTAATTATGTCTCGAGTTACGTTAAAACACATTTACAAAGTGTACGAAGGAGGAGTCCGCGCCGTCAACGACTTCGACCTCGAAATTGAAGATAAAGAATTTATTGTCTTTGTGGGACCTTCTGGCTGTGGAAAATCGACGACCTTACGAATGATCGCGGGATTAGAGAATATCACCGCTGGTCAACTCTTTATTGACGATACATTAGTCAACGATGTCGATAGTAAAGATCGGGATATCGCTATGGTGTTTCAAAGTTATGCTTTATATCCCCACATGACTGTCGCTCAAAATATGGCTTTTGGCTTAAAGCTTCGAAAACTGCCGATGAACGAAATCACGACTCGTGTGAAAGAAGCCGCCGAGATTTTAGAGATTGAAGAATTATTGACGAGAAAGCCAAAAGCTCTCTCTGGTGGGCAGCGTCAAAGAGTGGCCCTCGGAAGAGCGATTGTTCGTGAGCCCAAAGTCTTTCTTCTCGATGAACCATTAAGCAATTTAGATGCAAAACTTCGTGTGCAGATGAGAACGGAGATTAACAAACTTCATAAGCGATTGGCAACGACCTTCATTTATGTCACGCATGATCAGACCGAGGCGATGACGATGGGTGATCGCATTGTGGTGATGAACAAAGGCTTTATTCAACAAGTTGATTCTCCTATCAATTTATATGAAAACCCCACCAATCTTTTTGTGGCGACCTTCCTCGGTTCTCCGCAAATGAATATTATTAAGTCCACTCTCTTATTTAAAAATAATCAAATGGTGGCTCATCTTTTCGATGATGAGGAAGAAGAAGTAATCTTCCCTGACATGAAATCCTTTCAACTTTCTAAAGCGCAATATGATGGGAAAGAAGTCCTCTTTGGCATCCGGCCAGAACATATTATCGTCAGCGACAAAGGGCTTAAAGCCACGATTAACGTGGTGGAAAAACTCGGAAATGAAACAATCTTATACTGTCGCATCAAAGATAATAAACAAGATGTGATAATGAAAGGCAATAATGGAGTGATATATGAAAGTGGAGAGGAAATATTCCTCAACTTTGATATGAATCAAGCCCATCTCTTTGATATTGATTCTTCACAAGCGATATTAGGTGTTCCAAGAGAAAACCGGCTTGATATGACGATTAAAGATCGTGAGATTATTCTTGCTCACCAAGTAATCAAGACGAGCGAGAACTTTAAAAGTCGGATTCTTTGGGATGTTTTAGAAGGTAAAAAACTCTCGTTAGCTTTCTCCCCAAAGAGTGTTCATTTTCAAAAAAAAGAGCACGATATCCCCTTTAACGTCAAAGTGGCCTTTATCGAGAAGAAGACTGATTCCA
>Ga0265294_10001568_pt1 | contig 30828 bp, 23 predicted proteins | sample MunlanPumphouse3_FD_192504 | JGI IMG/M metagenome (GOLD analysis project Ga0265294, IMG submission 192504) | Groundwater microbial communities from a municipal landfill in Southern Ontario, Canada - Pumphouse #3 | ecosystem: Environmental > Aquatic > Deep subsurface > Groundwater | place...
AGCGCAATGCCGCTCATAGAGCGGCTACTACACCGAACGGCAAGGTTTGCAAGCCGGCGCGCGGTGAAACGCGCAGCGCAATGCCGCTCATAGAGCGGCTACTACACCGAACGGCAAGGTTTGCAAGCCGGCGCGCGGTGAAACGCGCAGCGCAATGCCGCTCATAGAGCGGCTACTACACCGAATGGCAAGGATTGCAAGCCAGCAAGCTGTTTTTTGACCTAGTGACTTGGTGACCTAGTGACTCGGTGGCATTGCTTACTGACCCGAACTCCGATTCAACGGACCTTAGAGTTACCTCCTCGTTTTTGCGCAGCGCGCTGAACCCTAAACCCTAAACCCTAACTCTCCGCTACTCTTTGTGAATATCTACGCGGTCTCCACTGCCGCGTTTGTAGGGCGGGGGGCTGACAATTACCTGGCCCTCATCAGTCGGCGGCTCAGATGAGCGTCGCCCTGCGCCAGGATGAAAGTTTTTAAAGATATCCGCAAACGGATTTCCGGTTGTGCCGCGCTCCTCCATCAGTACCATGCGGTACTCCCGCTCCGCCGCGCTGTAGATGTAGTAGGCGAGCAGCAGCCGCATGAACAGATAGCCGCCGAAATGCGCTTTGTCAAACAGGTAGAAGTAGATATTCCAGATGGCGAAAAGAATAGCCAGAAAGCGCCCAATGCGTGATGCCCACCAAGTGGCCCTCAGTTTGGTCATAAAAAACTGCTGCAACAAGGAGCGTAGCATGCGTCCGCCATCCATCGGGAAAGCCGGGGCCAGGTTGAAGATACCAAGAACCAAGTTGATGACTCCAAAACCGTACAGCACCTCCATCATAAAGCGAGAGAGGCCGGGTATCAGGTGTGCGCTCAAAAGTCCTAAAGCTCCCAGAGCTAAACTGACGGTCGGGCCTGCTAGGGCCATCAGAAACTCCTGCCAAGGCTTGCGCGGCATGCTGAGCATGGTGGCGCAGCCGCCTAGCAGCATCAGGGTAATGTCGCGCACCTTGCAGCCAAAGGCCATGGCCACCACGCTGTGGCCCAGCTCATGCAGCGTGATGGAGAGTAGCAGGCCAATAGCAGCGAGCACTCCTAGGAAAAGATCACCGAGGGATAGCGCAAGGAAGATCGCGAGAATGATCACCGAGAAGTCCAGTTTGATCGGAATGCCGAAAACGCGGCCGAGATGGTATGTTTTTTGAATCATAAAGTTGTATCGCTAAGGGTTGTTACCAGCAACGATGCCTCTGTTGCGGTTGCAAGGGTGAATTTTTTTACGGCGGCTGGTATCAGGGCACTGCCACCGCGGCTAAGGTACACAACGCTGCCATTGCAGGCGACCCTCGCTGCGCCCGCGACCACAAAGATGGCGGAGAAGGTGGAGCCGTCGTGCTCAATCTCAGTTGAACCGCTCAGATCAAGCTTGCGCACTGTGAAGAACTCACAGGCAATCACCTTTGACCAGCGGGCCCCATTGGACGTATGATCCAAGGTTGGTGTGATCATGGCTGGTGGCTGCAGGCTCCAGTCAATGGTCTTAAGACTCTCCTCAATATGCAGCGGACGGGGTTTGCCAGCTGTATCAGTGCGGTTCCAGTCGAAGATCCGGTAGGTGGTGTTGGAGTTCTGCTGCACCTCATAGATCAGGCAGCCATCGCCAATGGCGTGTGCTAGGCCGCCGGGGATAAAAAGAGCCTGCCCTGGCTGCACGCGCAGTTCAATCAGCTGCCCTGCCACACGGCCATCCGCCAGCGCACCTCTCACACTTTGTTCATTGGCGGCTGCGCCCATTCCCGCATAGAGCGAAGAACCTTTTTCGGCGTCGAGCACATACCACATCTCAGTCTTTGGTTCACCAGCTGTCAGGGCAGCATTGGCGTTATTGGGATGCACCTGCAGGCTGAGTTTAAGGCGTGCGTCAATAATCTTGAACAGCAATGGGAAGCAGTCGCTCTGTGGAGCCAGAGTGCCTGTCAGCTTGGCTCCAAAGCGTTGCGCCAGTTCATTAAGCCCGCAACCTTTAAAAGTGCCCTCCGCGACTCTGCTCACTCCATCTGGATGGGCGGAGATCTCCCAGGATTCAGCGCAGGGCACTGGTGTGCCCTTCCGTTGGAACTGCTCCGCGATTTTGCCGCCGCCCCAGAGATAGTCTTTGTAGACAGGGGTGAATAGCAATGGTTCTTTTAATGAAATCATGCGCCTATTCTAGCAGATCAGAGGCTTACTTGAAACTGGCAAAATGAGCTGTCAAAATGAGCTTGCTAATTTAACGTTGGTTATGAAATAATTAGCGGCAATGCAAACCACTAGAAATTTTTTTAACCTGCGACTTACCACGCTCAAGCTGTTAGACGGCTATGGGATGGTTGTAGTGTAGGCTTTTGCAGGGCCAAGTCGAATCAAAACTCCCGTGACCGATATTCAGCGTCTGCGGGAGTTTTTGTTTTTAGGGCGCGAAAGATCGGTGACGGGCAACTGTTAAGGAGAGATAAGAAATGAGTGAGAAAAAAAATATGCGATGCATCTATGTGTTTGACACCACATTGCGCGACGGCGAGCAATCTCCGGGATGCACCATGAATTTAAACGATAAGTTGCTGGTTGCCGAACACCTCGAGGCATTGCGGGTGGATGTGATTGAGGCGGGCTTCGCGATTGCCTCCAAGGGCGATTTGGCATCAGTCAAGGCAATTTCCGAGGTGGTTAAAAATGCCACTGTGGCCAGTCTGTGCCGCGCCCTGCCAGGGGATATCGATTGCGCCTGGGAGGGGGTCAAAGGGGCCGCGCGTCCGCGCATCCACACATTTATCGCCACCTCTCCCATTCATATGGAGTTCAAGCTCAAGATGCGGCCAGACGAGGTCTATCAGCAGGCGGTGGCAATGGTGAAGTATGCCCGCAACCTCTGCGGCGATGTTGAGTTTTCGCTGGAGGATTGTTCGCGCAGCGAACGCGCCTTTATATACCGTGTGATTGAGGGGGTGATTGCCGCCGGTGCCGCGACGGTCAACATTCCCGATACTGTCGGTTATGCAGTGCCTGAGGAGTTTGGTCAGCTGATTGCGGACATCCGCGCGCATGTGCCCAATATCGAGCAGGCGCGAATCGCTGTGCACTGCCATGATGATCTGGGTTTAGCTTTCGCTAACTCGCTGGCCGCCATCAAGGCTGGCGCGGAGCAGGTGGAGTGTACGGTCAATGGCATTGGCGAGCGCGCGGGTAACACCGCCTTGGAAGAGGTGGTGATGGCCATAAAGACTCGCAAGGATTATTATCAGGCTTATACCAACATCGACACCTCCCGCATTTATCCTGCCAGCCGCTGTGTGGTCAATGTGACTGGCAGCCGGGTGCAGGCCAACAAGGCGATTGTCGGTGAGAATGCCTTCGCGCACGAAGCCGGCATCCATCAGCACGGCATGTTGGCCAATCCGCTGACCTACGAGATCATGACCCCCGAGTCAATCGGTCTGCCAGCCAACAAGATGGTGCTGGGCAAGCACTCTGGCAAGCACGCGTTCGAGAGTCGGCTGGCGGAGCTGGGTTTCAGCTTTGATACGCAGCGTATCAAGGAGCTGTTCGGCAAGTTCAAAGATTTGGCGGATCGCAAGAAGTGCGTTGGCGATGCGGATATCGAGGCTTTGGCCTATGATGTGCAGACCATGGTGGTTGCTGGCGCCAGACTCGACCGGTTCAACACAACTGCCAGCAACGCGATTACGCCGGTCAGCACTGTGCGCTTGATCGTTGATGGCAAAAAGGTTGAGCAGGTGGCTATTGGAGACGGTCCGATCAGCGCCTCCTTTGCCGCCATCAATCAGATTTTGGGGGTGGATGTCACCTTGGATTCCTTTGAACTTTCCGCTGTGACTGGTGGTCGCGACGCGCAGTGTGAGGCCACGGTGCGTGTGCGCAACGGCGAGAGTAATTACCATGGCCGCGGAGTTTCCACCGACGTGATTGAGGCGAGCATCCTGGCCTACATCCAGGCGGTGAATATTCTGATGACTGAGCATTCGTGTCATTCGCGTTATTCGTAGTTAAAAATTATCACGCTGCCCAATTTTCTTACCCCCAGTTTTCTTACCTTAAATCTACCAGACTGCAACAGATCTTTCTACCCTCTATTTTTCTACCTAAAAAACAGCCGGCAAAAAAACTGATAATAATTGTTAGCGACAGTTGACAAAGCGTGTTGAATTTGGGTATTCTATCTGTCGTTTCTTTTCAGGGAATAGGTTTTTTTGGAAAGAGATCATTATATCAAAGTAGAAAAGCTCCAAGACGGTTGGTTTCATGGTCAATTACAGCCCAGAAGGCTGAACCGTTAATGGGTAAGGGTATCTTTGCTTGGTTTGAAGATTTGCCAATGCCAATGTAGCTCAGTCGGTAGAGCGCATCCTTGGTAAGGATGAGGTCGGCAGTTCGATTCTGCTCGTTGGCTCCACTTTGGTAGATTTTTTGTCACAACTCACAGGAGAAACTTAAAATGGCGAAAGAGACATTTGAGAGAACAAAGCCCCACGTTAACGTTGGTACAATTGGCCACGTTGACCACGGCAAAACAACGCTGACAGCAGCGATTACCAACGTGCAGTCACTGAAAGGTTATTGCAAACCGATTTCATATGATCAGGTTGCGAAGGCCTCTGAGTCGGCAGGACGCCGCGATTCAACAAAAATTTTGACCATTGCCACATCCCATGTGGAGTATGCCACAGAGGCGCGTCACTATGCGCACGTTGACTGCCCGGGCCATGCGGACTATGTTAAAAACATGATCACAGGCGCGGCCCAGATGGATGGCGCGATTTTGGTGGTCAGCGCGGCTGACGGTCCGATGCCGCAGACCCGCGAGCACATTCTGCTGGCCCGCCAGGTGGGTGTTCCGGCGATTGTGGTGTTTTTGAACAAGGTTGACCTTGTGGATGACGAAGAGCTGCTTGAGCTGATTGAGATGGAAGTTCGCGAGCTACTATCCAAGTATGATTATCCCGGTGATGATATTCCGATTATCCGCGGTTCAGCACTGCCGGCCACCCATGTCAAAACAGCCGATGATCCGGCAGGTGATTGTATTCAGGCGTTGATGGATGCCTTGGACAACTACATTCCGGAGCCTGAGCGCGTCTTGGACAAGCCTTTCCTGATGCCGATTGAGGATGTATTCTCAATTGAGGGTCGCGGAACAGTTGTAACTGGTCGTATTGAGCGCGGTGTGATAAAGACTGGTGAAGAGGTCGAGATTATTGGTCTGCGCCCAACTGCCAAGACAACCTGTACAGGTGTTGAGATGTTCCGCAAGCTGTTGGGTCAAGGCCAGGCTGGCGACAACATTGGCGCGCTGCTGCGCGGCACCAAGAAAGAGGATGTGGAGCGCGGCCAGGTGCTGGCCAAGCCCGGTTCGATCACGCCGCACACCGATTTCTCGGGCGAAGTGTATGTGCTGAGCAAGGAAGAGGGCGGGCGCCACACTCCGTTCTTTAAAGGATACCGTCCTCAGTTTTACATCCGCACCACTGATGTGACAGGTGACATTACACTGCCTGAGGGCGTTGAGATGGTTATGCCTGGCGACAATATTTCGATTGAGGTCAAGCTGATCTCACCGGTCGCTTTGGAAGATAAGATGCGTTTTGCTATTCGTGAAGGCGGCCGTACCGTGGGCGCCGGAACCGTGTCAGCCATTAAGAGAAAATAGTTTCCTGTGAGCGATTCCTGCTGGGGCGTATGCTTCGGCAGGAGTCACAGCTTCATGAAGGGGCGAATAATATGCCGAGAGATTTAGCAATTTTGGCTTGCACTGAGTGCAAGCGTCGTAATTACACAACCACGCGCAACAAGCGCACCATTGCCACTCGTTTGGAGATCACCAAATTCTGCAAACATGATCGCAAGCGCACTTTGCATCGCGAGGTTAAGTAATTGAGTTTAGGCCAGTAGCTCAATTGGCAGAGCACCGGTCTCCAAAACCGGTTGTTGGGGGTTCGATTCCCTCCTGGCCTGCCATTTCATAGCGGGTTCTGACTGTTCTGTGCCTGGGGGTGCAGTGACGGGTTTTGTGTTTAACCGCAGCTGACCGAAGGGTCTAAAAAGATGAGTGACTTAAAGAGTACCGTTCAACGTCTGGGAGGATATCTCGGTGAGGTTGGTGTGGAGTTCAAAAAGGTTTCATGGCCGGATCGGCAGGAGCTGGTGGACTCTACGTACGTGGTGATCTCGTTCATTGTGATATTGGCCGTGGTGGTTCTTTGTTGCGATAAGGTGATTCAGTTTGTGCTTCAATTGATCCATGCGTAAGAGCCAAAGGACGGAGGTTTCACCATGACTAAACAGTGGTTTGTGTTACATACATTGACAGGGCAGGAGCTAAAAGTACGCCGTTCCATTGAGGCGCGCGTGCGGCTGGAGGAGATGGGGAACTACATTGGGGAGGTTATGATACCGACCGAAAAGGTTTCTGAGGTTAAGAATGGCAAAAAGACCACCATTGTCCGCAAGTTTTTCCCTGGGTATGTCTTGATTAACCTGGCTCTTTATCAAGAGAACCGCGAGGTGATTGAACCAACGTGGCGTTTTTTAAAAGAGACACCAGGTGTTATAGGATTTATCGGCGGTGATCGTCCGATGCCGCTTTCCGCCAAAGAGATTGATGATATTTTCAATCAGACGGCGGAGAAAGAAGAAAAGGTCAAGCCCAAGGTTATTTATGAGCCGGGCGAAGCTGTTAAAATCGTTGATGGTCCGTTTATGAGTTTTGTCGGAACCGTCGATGAAGTGGATCCTGATCGGGGTAAGTTAAAGGTCTCTGTAGCGATCTTTGGACGTTCCGCCCCGGTGGAGCTGGAATACTGGCAGGTTGAGCGCGCTGATATCGAAGAGTCGTGAGTGCCTGCTGGAGATTGTCTGCCGCCCAGCGGCGGGCTGCCAGTTTTAAAATGTCAACTCGTTTGTACCGGGTGGGATGCCGGGAGGGTGACGCAGAAAAAAGTTAGGGTTAATTATGGCTAAGAAAGTTACAGGCACCATCAAGTTGCAGATTCCCGCGGGTGCGGCGAATCCAGCACCTCCGGTGGGTCCTGCATTAGGCGCCGCAGGCGTGAACATCATGATGTTCTGTAAAGAGTTCAACGCCAAGACGCAGGAGAAAGCCGGTTTAATCATACCGGTTGTCATCACTGTGTATGCGGATCGCAGTTTCTCTTTGGTCTTTAAAAGTTCTCCGGCTTCAGCGTTGCTGAAAAAAGCCGCGGGTCTTGCCAAAGGCTCTGGAGTTCCCAACCGTGATAAGGTCGGCAAAGTGACACGCGAGCAAATTCGCGAGATCGTTGCCATGAAGATGGCCGATCTGAATGCCACTACCGAGGAAGCCGCAGTGCGGATGATCGAGGGCACAGCGCGCAACATGGGCATTGATATCATAGATTAAGGGAGGGAACTGAAGTATGGCAAGACATGGTAAACGCTATAATGACACCAAAAAGAAGGCCCCTGTTGGTCTGGTGTCTTTAGAGGAAGCGGTCGCATTTGTTAAAGACAATGCGAACGCCAAATTTGATGAAACTGTTGAGGTTGCATTGCATCTGGGTGTGGATCCTAAGAAGTCCGACCAAGCGGTTCGTGGCACGGTCACGTTGCCTTACGGTACGGGCAAAAATATCCGCGTGATAGTTTTCGCAACCGGCGAGCAGGCCGACCAGGCGCGCGAGGCTGGTGCCGAGGCTGTAGGATACGAGGATTTGATCGAGAAAATCAAAGACGGCTGGACCGACTTTGATGTCGCGATCTCAACCACCGATGCCATGAAAGAGGTGCGCAAGATTGCGCGTGTTCTGGGTCCGCGCGGTTTGATGCCGAATCCCAAAACCGGCACTGTGACCGATGACACGGCAGCGGCGGTGCTGGCAGCCAAAGGCGGCAAAGTCGATTTTCGAATGGATCGCACCGGCAATGTGTGCGTGCTCAGCGGCAAGTGCTCCTTTGACGCGGATAAGCTGACTGGCAACATCAACACGATTGTTGACGCTGTCAATGCCGAGCGTCCTGCCAGCGCCAAGGGTGTCTTTGTGCGCTCACTAACGATTAGCTCGACCATGGGTGTGGGCATTTCCGTCCTGTTGAAAGACTGAGGAGAGTACGAATGAGATCTGAGAAAATTTCCATACTGGATGAAGTAATTGACCGGGTTAAAGGGTCGGATTACTGTTTTATAGTCAATTATGGCGGCTTGAAAGTGGAGCGGCTGAACACTCTGCGCAAAGAGTTGCAAACAGTTGACACCCGCCTGATGGTGGTTAAAAACAGCTACCTCTCAAAAACAGCTGAAATGCTGGAGTGGGATGATGTCAGCGCCTTGCTGATCGGTCAGACAGCGATTGTGACCGGAAAAGGTGATGTGGCCGAGGTTGCCAAGCTGTTGGTTGCTTTTGTCAAAGGCAGCACAGCTGAGGTCAAGGGTGCCAATCTAGAGCGCAAGGTGCTGGATGCCGACGATGTGGTTACGCTTTCAAAGCTGCCATCCAAGGATATCATGCGCTCCGTGCTGCTTAACACCATGCTGGCGCCTGCCACAAGCTTGGTGCGCGTAATGAACGCGCCGATGTTGAATGTGCTCTACGCGTTGAAAGCGTATGAAGAGAAAAAAGAATCTGCGGCATAAAGTGTCGTAAAATCCGCTGAGATTAGGTTTTGACGGGTGTTGAAATCTTTGCTGGCTGAAGCCAGTGCCCTCGGCGGAGTCTCCTCGCGTGGATTAACACGTGCGGTTGCACCATAAAAAGGAATAAAAAGATGAGTGATATCACTAAAGATCAGGTGGTTGAATTTTTGAGCGGTTTGACCGTTCTCGAGATTTCAGAGTTGGTTAAGACGCTGGAGGACAAATGGGGCGTATCCGCCGCTGCGCCAGTGGCTGCTATGGCCGCACCAGCTGCCAGCGAAGCAGTTGTAGAAGAGCAGACAGAGTTTGATGTTGTTTTAGAAAACTTCGGTGCCAACAAGATTGCGGTAATCAAAGAGGTTCGCACGATCACAGGTCTGGGCCTGAAGGATGCGAAAGATCTGGTTGAAGCCGCCCCTAAGGTTGTCAAAGAGGCCTGCGCCAAGGATGAGGCTGACAAGTTGAAAGAGCAGCTTGAGAAGGCTGGCGCCAAAGTTGAAATTAAGTAAACTTTATCGTCCAGTCGCAAAGGCGGGGGCTGCTCGAGTGATGACCCGGGCAGTTCTCAACCTCCGTTTTACACGGTTAAAAATTGTTGGTCATTAAATTAGTTTAGTCGCGCAAGAACGATCAGTATCGTATCTGAAGGTGCGCTCGATTACTACCGCCGAAGTGTGAATTGGATTATCATAGTGGCTGCTTACCACACTCACATTCATAACCGGTCTTATTAAAGTGTAAATTGAGCAAGCTGGATGGGAACAGAGTCAGAACTCTGACGTGTTGTGTCACGCTGGCGGCTCCCTTAAAAACATCCAACCTGAGGTAAGCAATGGTTGAACGCAAAATTTTTGGCAAGCTGAAGGCAGTTATTCAGCCGCCAGATCTGATTGATATTCAGACAAAGTCGTACGAAGATTTTCTGCAGTTGAACACCGCGCCGAGCAAACGTTTGAAGAAGGGTCTTCAGACGATCTTCCAAGAGGTCTTCCCAATTGACAGTTACGACGGACGCTATACCTTGGATTTCGTGAAGTACGACATGGGGGAGCCCAAGTCTACCGACCTTGAGGCAATGGCTGATGGCAACACCTACTCTGCTCCGCTGCATGCGACGTTCCGTCTGAAAGATGGCGATGAGGTGCGCGAAGAGGATGTGTTCATGGGCGAAATGCCGTTGATGACCAAAGACGGCGCTTTTGTGATCAATGGCGCTGAGCGCGTGATCGTCTCTCAATTACATAGATCCCCAGGCATTTGCTCTGAGAAAGCCAACCATCCCAATGGCTCGATTCTCTACTCTGTGCGTATTATCCCAGACCGCGGTTCCTGGATCGAGATTCAGTTTGATTCCAGTGACCTGATGTGGATCTACATGGATCGCCGCCGCCGCCGTCGTAAGTTTTATGCAACTACCTTTCTGCGTGCGCTCGGTTATGGGACGGACGAACAAATTCTGGACCTTTTTTACACCTTCAAGCTCCTGCCGGTGAACAGCACCTATGACCCGGAGGTGCTGGAGATGCTGGTGATGAAGGATGATCTGGTGGATGTCGACTCCCAGACGGTTCTCGCCCGGCGCTACGATCCAGTCACCCCCGCTCTCCTGGAGCAGATCGCTGTTATTGGCTTTGAAAGGATTGAGGTTGTTGATGTCTCGGTTGACGAGGGTACTCTGATCAAAACCCTGCGTGAAGATAACAATGACGGCATTTATTCAGAAGACGACGCTTTAATCAGTATTTATAAGACCTTGCGCCCTGGCGATCCTGCCACACCCTCCAATGCCAAGGCACTGCTGAAACGCCTTTTCTTTGATCCGCGCCGCTATGATCTGGGCAAGGTCGGTCGGCACAAGATCAATCAGAAGCTGAACTTGCAGGGCAAGGTCTCGGAGGAGATGCGTGTTCTACATGAGAGCAGCATTGATGTGATTGAGGCCATCCGCCTGCTGCTGCGTATCTACGTTGGCGAAGCGACGGTGGATGACATTGATCATCTTGGCAGTCGCCGTATCCGTACCGCAGGTGAGCTGCTTGAGAATCAGTGCCGCGTGGGCCTCGCCCGCACCGAGCGTCTGATTCGTGAGCGTATGACGCTGCATGATCCTGCCAATGGAGTACTCGCTCCCGCGCGTTTGGTCAACAGCAAATCACTCTCAGCGGTGGTCCAGGATTTCTTCGGGCGTAGCCAGTTGAGCCAGTTTATGGATCAGACTAACCCGCTGAGCGGTTTGGCGCACAAGCGCCGTCTTTCGGCGCTCGGACCTGGTGGCTTGAGCCGTGAACGCGCCGGTTTTGAGGTGCGTGACGTTCACCCCTCCCATTATGGACGTATCTGCCCGATTGAAACGCCGGAAGGCCCGAATATCGGGCTGATCTCATCGCTGGGCATTTACGCACTGATCAACGAGTTCGGGTTTATTGAGAGTCCCTACCGAGTTGTCAAAGGCGGGAAAGTCACTGATAAAGTGGTCTATATGTCGGCTGACCAAGAGGAAAAATATGTCATTGCGCAGGCCAACGCAGTTTTGGGCACTGATAATCGCTTTGTGAACGAGCGTGTGACCTGTCGTTATGAGACAGAGTTTGAGGATATTGACCGTGACCGGGTTCAGTACATGGATGTCTCGCCCATGCAGGTGATCTCCATTGCGGCCGGGTTGATTCCTTTTCTGGAGCATGACGATGCTAACCGCGCGCTGATGGGTGCTAACATGATGCGCCAGGCGGTGCCGCTGTTGCGAACTGAGAGCCCGCTTGTGGCAACCGGACTTGAACCCTTGGCAGCGCGCGATTCGCGTGTCACCGTGCTGGCTGGCGATGACGGTGTGGTCGCATATGTTTCCGCTAACAAGATTGTCGTGACACCTGACGGCGTGATGCCAGCTGGCAAGCCTAAGAAGAATGAAAATCTTAAGGGCATCTGGCGCTATGACCTGCAGAAATTCCGCCGTTGTAATGCGGGAACCTGCTTCAATCAGAAACCAATCGTGATGGTTGGCCAGAAGGTGAAGAAAGGAGATGTGCTGGCTGACGGTCCGGCAACGCAGAACGGAGAGCTGGCGCTGGGCAAGAACCTGCTGGTGGCTTTTATGCCGTGGCGCGGTTATAACTTTGAGGACGCGATTCTGGTCAGCGAGCGTATTGTGCGCGATGATATTTTCACATCAATTCATATTCAAGATTTTGACGTTGGCGCCCGCGACACTAAATTGGGACCAGAGGAGATCACGCGCGACATTCCTAACGTGGGCGAGGAAGCCCTCAAGAACCTCGGCAGCGACGGGGTGATCCGGATTGGCGCTGAGGTCAGGCCCGGTGACATTCTGGTGGGTAAAATTACGCCTAAGAGCGAGACCGAGCTGGCACCTGAGGAGCGCCTGCTGCGCGCGATCTTTGGCGAAAAGGCCGCGGATGTACGCGACACCTCACTCACAGTCCCGAGCGGCCTTTACGGCACTGTGATGGATATCAAAGTCACATCGCAGCAGGATGTGCGCCGCCCCTTCCTCTCGCTGGGAGTACCAGAGAGCGAAAAGAAAGAGGTTCGCGATGTCGAAGCGGAGCGCAAGAAGAAACGCGCCGGCCTTGAGGATGAACTGACAACCGCTCTGAGTAATATTCTGCTGGGAGAAAAAATACCGCTGGATGTGATCAACTCAGAGACCGAGCAGATGATTATTCCCGCCAACCGCAAGATCACAAAAACTCTGCTGGCAAAGCTGGCCAAGCACCACGATACAGTCTACATCGAGAGCAGCCCTGTGCAACAGAAGATTGATGAGATTATCGACAGCTTCCAGTCGCGTTTTGATGAGCTTGAGAGCGAAGAGAGTGATGACCCGCTCGGAGAGGAGTTTGATGGAGGCGACGACGAAGGCAGTGTCATTAAGCAGGTCCGCGTTTATATCGCTGAGAAGAAAAATCTTTCGGTGGGCGATAAGCTGGCTGGCCGTCACGGCAACAAAGGCGTTGTCGCCAAGATTGTTCCAGACTGTGATATGCCCTTTCTGCCGGATGGCACCCCAGTGGATATTGTTTTGAATCCGCTTGGCGTTCCCTCTCGAATGAATCTGGGGCAGCTCTTTGAGACCTATCTGGGGGCAGCCTGCAAGGTACTGGGCTTCCAGTGCGCCACACCGGTGTTCGATGGAGCGAAAGAGGCGGAAATTGACCAACTTTTGACCGAGGCGCATGCCGTGCAGAAGAAAGAGATCGGCGGCAATGCATGGCTGAATCAGGATGGTAAGACCCTCCTGTACGATGGACGGACCGGCGAACAGTTTGATCAGCGCGTGGTTGTCGGCCAGATCTACATGTTGAAATTGCACCACTTGGTGACCGATAAAATTCACGCTCGCGCAACCGGACCGTATTCGCTTGTGACGCAGCAGCCGCTGGGTGGTAAAGCTCAGTATGGCGGGCAGCGCATGGGCGAGATGGAGGTTTGGGCGCTGGAAGCTTACGGTGTAGCCTACGCGTTGCAGGAGTTGCTGACCGTGAAGTCAGATGATGTCGGCGGACGCACACGAATTTATGAGGCGATCGTCAAAGGCCAGAACACACTGGATGCGGGCATGCCGGAGTCATTCTCCGTGCTCATGCACGAACTGCGCGGTTTGTGTCTGGATATGAAATTGCTTGGCGGTGAGACGGCTTCGCCGATTGCCGATTTTACTTCAATTTAAGGCGAACAAGTTTCAGGAGGTTCTCAATGAATCCTTATGCAGCAAGAGAGATGTTTGGTGGTGTTTTTGACGCAGGCGCGCACTATGATGCGGTGAGTATTACGCTGGCGTCACCCGAGATTATCAGATCGTGGAGTCACGGCGAGGTCCGTAATCCCGAGACAATTAACTATCGTACCTATCGCCCGGAACGCGATGGCCTGTTCTGTGAGCGGATCTTCGGGCCGACACGCGACTGGGAGTGTGCCTGCGGCAAATATAAGCGTATCAAGCACAAGGGCGTGGTATGTGACCGCTGTGGTGTGGAGGTGACCGTCTCGCGCGTCCGCCGCCAGCGCATGGGCCATATTGAACTGGCCGTGCCAGTCTCGCATATCTGGTTTTTCAAGTGCAGCCCCAGCCGTATTGGTCTGGTGCTGGATAAAACCGCCAGCGAGCTGGAGCGTGTGCTCTACTACGAGGACTACATGGTGCTCAATCCGGGTGATACGCCGCTGAAGTACATGCAGTTGCTCTCCGAGGCCGAGTACTACGAGGCTTTGGAGAAGTATGGCGAGTCTTTTGAGGCGCTGATGGGCGCCAAGGCGGTGCGTGAGGCGTTGAGCCAGATTAATCTCGAGGCCCTGATGCAGGATCTTGAGGTGCAGATTGAGAATACACGCAGCAAGCAGACCCGCAAGAAAATCACGAAGCGCATGAAAATCGCCGATGGTTTCCGTATCAGCACCTCCCGTCCAGAGTGGATGATTCTGGACTGTCTCCCGGTTATCCCACCCGAGCTGCGCCCGTTGGTCCCGCTGGAAGGCGGACGTTTTGCCACCTCCGATCTGAATGATCTCTACCGCCGTGTGATTAACCGCAATAACCGCCTGAAGAACCTCCTGGCGCTCAAGACACCGGATGTGATTATCCGCAATGAAAAACGGATGCTGCAGGAAGCGGTGGATGCCGTGTTTGATAATGGACGCCACGGACGCGCCGTTTCAGGCGCTGGTAATCGTCCGCTGAAATCGCTCAGCGACATGCTCAAGGGCAAGGGCGGGCGATTCCGCCAGAATCTCTTAGGCAAGCGTGTTGACTACTCTGGCCGCTCTGTGATTGTGGTTGGCCCTGAATTGAAGCTCACACAGTGCGGATTGCCAAAAAAAATGGCGCTGACTCTGTTTGAACCCTTCATCATCCGCCGTTTGAAGGAGAAGGGCATCTGCCATACAGTGCGCACCGCACGCAAGTTGATTGAACGTCATGACGAGCAGGTCTGGGATATCCTGGAAGAGGTCACGAAAGACAAAACCGTGATGCTAAATCGCGCACCTACACTGCATCGGTTGTCGATCCAGAGCTTTGAGCCGATCCTGATCGAGGGCGAGGCGATCCGCATTCACCCGATGGTTTGCACTGCGTTTAACGCCGACTTTGACGGCGACCAGATGGCAGTGCATGTTCCTCTCTCAGTTGAGGCGCAGTTGGAGAGCCGTCTGCTGATGATGTCGTCCAATTCCATCTTCTCGCCTGCGTCCGGCAAGTCCATCATGACCCCGACTCAGGATATCGCGCTGGGCATCTACTACCTGACGATTCTGAGTCAGCGGGACAAGCTGGCAGGTATTGAGATTGGTATGGCTCACAATGACAAGCAACGGCTACCGCTGTTCAATGATGTCGCCGAGGTCGACTTAGCTTTGGCGGAGGGTGCCATCCATTATCACACCCGTATCCGTTACCGTAACCCCGACTTTGGTTCAACCGGCAGACGCTTTGGCGATCCTGAGCACAGCACGATGGAAACAACGGCTGGACGGGTCATTTTCAACGAGCTGTGGCCGGATGAGCTGGGATTCGTCAACCGCAAGATTCAAAAGGGTACGCTGGGTGATCTGATTCTGCACTGTCATCAGGTGGCTGGTCACAAGGTGACGGTTGAGGCGTTGGACAAACTAAAATCCCTGGGCTTTAAACACGCTTGCATGGCCGGTGTCTCAATGGGCTTGAAAGACATGATTCGTCCCAAGAACAAGGACGATATCATTAAGAAGGCCTATGTGGCGGTGGGTGAGGTCGAGGAGCAGTTCCAGATGGGTGTGATCACCGATGGCGAGCGCCACAATAAGATCGTCGATATTTGGACTGCTGCAACAGAAAAGGTCTCGGATGAGCTTTATCTTACGATTGACCGCAATGTGACTGCGGAAAACCCAAACCCAACGGAGACCAACCCGGTTTTCATGATGGTTGACTCCAAGGCCCGCGGTTCTAAATTGCAGATTCGTCAGTTGGCTGGTATGCGCGGTCTGATGGCCAATCCCTCTGGTGAGATTATTGAACGTCCGATTACTGCTTCGTTCCGCGAGGGACTGAGTGTTCTAGAGTACTTTATTTCAACGCACGGTGCTCGTAAGGGGCTGGCTGACACAGCATTGAAAACAGCGGATGCCGGTTATCTTACACGCAAACTGGTGGATGTCTCACAGGATGTGATCATCACAACCCAGGACTGCAACACGGTCAACGGAATTGAGGTCGCCGCCATTGAGGAGGGCGACGAGGTTCTGGTTGCGCTCAAGTCACGTATTCTCGGGCGCACCGCGCTGTATGATGTTCTTGATCCCGCCACCAACGCTATAATCGTTCCGGCCAATGCGGAGATTGACGAGGTTTACTGCAAGGCCATTGACGCAGCTGAGGTGGAAAGTATCTGGATCCGTAGCGGCTTAACCTGTGATGCCGTGCATGGCATGTGCGCCAAGTGCTACGGACGCGACCTCTCTACCGGAAAAGACGTTGAGATCGGCACTGCGGTCGGTATTATTGCGGCCCAGTCGATCGGTGAGCCTGGCACTCAGTTGACCATGCGTACCTTCCATATCGGCGGCACTGCGTCTACGCTGTCCAAGATTCCGGAGATTGTGGTTAAGAACAGTGGCTTTATCAAATTAGTGGAGTGCCGCACAGTGCGCAACGATGATGGTCATATTGTTGTGACCAACAAGCATGGCACCATTGAAATTGTCGATGCCAAGGGCACGGAGATCGACACCTACGCGCTGCAGACCGGTACGGTCCTGCTGGCTGAAGACGGCTCTGCCGTCAAATCCGGTCAGAAGATCGCCATGTGGGATCCGCACTCACTGCCGATTCTGGCGGAAAACACCGGGGTTATCACCTTCCAGGACTTTGAGGAGGATGTCTCGGTGCGCACAGTGCATGATGCCACCTCGGGCACAACCTCGAAGCTGTTGCTGGAAACTAAAGAGAATCTGCACCCGCAGATCATCATCACTAATCCTAAGACCAAAGAGATTCTCGGCTTCTATCATATTCCTGCAGGCGCGATTGTGATGGTAAAGGAGAAGTCCAAGGTGACCCCGGGAACCTTGCTGGCCAAAACACCTCGTAAAGAGGCGAAAACCCGCGATATCACCGGTGGTCTGCCGCGCGTGGTTGAGCTGTTCGAGGCGCGCCAGCCCAAGGATCCTGCCGATATCTCTCGGATTGAGGGCGTGATCGACTTTGCCCCTAACGTGCGCGGCAAACGTTGCTTAATCGTCCGCGATGAGCTGACCGGCCATGACCAGGAACATCTGATTCCCATCGGAAAACAGGTGGTTGTCTTTAAGGGTGACCGCGTCAAGAAGGGCCAGCAATTAACCGAAGGTCCGGTTGTGCCCCAGGAAATTCTGGATGTCTGCGGACCCCAGGAGTTGCAGCACTATCTGGTGAATGAAGTGCAGCAGGTCTATCGCCTGCAAGGGGTGGAGATCAACGACAAACACATCGAGATCATTGTCAGCCAGATGCTGCGCAAAGTGCGCATCACCAATCCGGGCGATACTGATTTCCTGTGGGGCGAGCAGGTCTCACGCCAGAAGTTCCTTGAAGTGAACGACACGATTCTGCAAGAGGGTAAGCGCCCAGCCGAGGCGCAGCCCGCCCTGCTGGGTATAACCAAGGCATCGCTTGAGACAGACAGCTTTATCTCAGCCGCCTCATTCCAGGACACAACTCGCGTGCTGACAGACGCTGCCACTATGGGCCGCGTGGATGAGCTGCGCGGGTTTAAGGAGAATGTGATTCTCGGACACTTGATTCCGGGCGGCACAGGCTTCCCGCTGCACCGTCATGTGAAACTGGTACCTCAGGCTGAACCAATCAGCGAGGAGGAGATGAATGCCCTGCAGATCGATGCCCAGGCCCAGCTTGATGAGGCTTTTCATCAGAGCTAAAAAAGGCCTTTGTACAAGCCAAAGCTGCGGGCTTTACCCGCAGCCTGGCCTGTAGTTTGTAGCCTTGGAATGCAGGGCAAAGTGGCGGGAGCATCTTGCTCCCGTTCTGCAGCAAGGCTTTATAACTTCGGCTCGGGACGCACAGCATTTTCGCTTTGCGGCGCGTTCATGGCCCGCACCCTACAGAGCAGCCAGTGACATTGCAGGCTTCAGGTAATAGGTGGCGGGCATCTCATCAGGTAGCATGCGGCAGCTGTCAGCCACGCACAGGCATCTCATCAGGCAGCATGCGGCAGCTGCGTTGTAAGCTCACAACCTGCCTCTTTTAACCTCGTAATTGCGACCACTCAGTGGTCGCAATAATCTCCAAATGCGCCCGCAGCCAGCAGCCCATATTTTTTTTGTATGGATGTTGCCTGAACAAGGCGGATGTGCTATTATTAAAAATTAATTTTAGCGTGACAGCTTGATATTTTTCATGTGTCATCGTATTAATGTATAAGCAATTGATAGTTAATGGTTTACAGATGATACGATTGAAAAATCTGCATCATTTGCGGGGACGGAGTCTGCAAACTTTCGGTCAATTTTGGGTAATTGTGACAAAATAAGGAAATAAAAATGAGTAAATTAGCGAGTCGACATGTCTTTACATCAGAGTCAGTTTCAGAGGGGCACCCCGATAAGGTGTGCGACCAGATATCCGATGCGATTTTGGATGCGTGTTTAGCGCAAGACCCTGAGGCGCATGTTGCCTGTGAAACAGCGGTGGGTTCTAACCTGATTGTCAATCTAGGCGAGATCACATGCGCTAACTGGGACGCGATCAATCCCAAGGCGATCGCGCGTGACGTGGTCAAGGATATCGGCTACGATGCGCCAGACGAGGGTTTCAGCTTTGATACTTTCAACTATCTCAACGGCTTGCATGGTCAGTCGATAGACATTGCGCAAGGTGTCAACCGCATAGGTGCGGCCAGTCAGGGCGCTGGTGATCAAGGCATGATGTTTGGCTACGCATCCAATGCCACCGCTGAACTGATGCCAGCGCCGATTGTCTATGCCCACGGTCTGCTGCAGTTTTTCACCGCGCTGCGTAAAAATGGCGAGCTGGCCTACCTTCGTCCTGACTCTAAATCGCAGGTCAGCGTAATGCACGAGAATGGTGTCGCCAAAGAGCTTACCGCCGTGGTGATTTCGCACCAGACCCGCGATATCCCAATTGAAAAAATTCGTAAAGAGCTGGAGGAGAATGCACGCGCCTATCTGGCGGAGACTAAGCTTCTGACCAATCAGACTGCGTTTTTTATCAATCCGACCGGCCGTTTTGTGATTGGCGGTCCTTGCGGGGATTCCGGCGTGACCGGCCGCAAAATCATTGTTGACACCTACGGCGGTGTCGGCTCGCACGGCGGCGGCGCGTTCTCGGGCAAAGATCCCTCCAAGGTTGACAGATCAGCGGCCTACTATTGCCGCTATGTGGCCAAGAACATTGTGGCAGCAGGGCTGGCGGAGAAGTGTGAGATTCAGGTGGCCTACGCTATCGGCGTGGCTAAACCCATGAGTATCAATGTCAGCACCTATGGAACCGGTAAAGTTTCAGAGCAGAAAATTGAGCGAATCTTAATGTCGCAGGAGATCTTTGATTTCCGCCCAGGTATGCTGATCAAGGACCTGGGGTTGAAAACGCCGAAACTTTGGTCATACCGCAAGAGCTCCAACTACGGCCACTTTGGCCGCGATGGCTTCCCCTGGGAAGTAACCGACCGCATTGACGCCCTGCGCTCCGCAGCTGGGGTTTGCAACCACTAAGTGATTTTTGCAACCACCAAGTGGTTGCAGCAACCCTTTTAACCTCCTGCAGCAACCCTTTTAACCTCCTGCTGCAACCACTGAGTGGTTGCAGTAACCAAGGAATTTCCACATGAACTACAAAATCAAAGACATCACCCTAGCCAGCTGGGGCCGCAAAGCAATCGAAATCGCTGAAAAAGAGATGCCCGGGTTGGTGGCCACACGCGCCAAATATGGCGCATCAAAGCCGTTGCAAGGCGCCAGGATTATGGGCAGCCTTCACATGACGATCGAGACCGCAGTCTTAATCGAAACCCTGGTCGAGCTGGGCGCGGATGTGCGCTGGTGTTCCTGTAACATCTTTTCCACGCAGGATCACGCCGCCGCCGCAGTTGCCGCTTCGGGGGTCCCTGTTTTTGCCTGGAAGGGCGAGACCTTGGAGGAGTACTGGTGGTGTACCAAGCAGGCACTGACCTGGGCGGATGGCGGCGGGCCTGACCTGATCGTGGATGACGGCGGAGATGCCACCCTCTTTTTACACAAGGGTTATGCCGCTGAAGCAGGTGACCCCTCGTTCCTGGATCAGCCCACTGATGTCGAAGAGATGCAGGTTTTTAATGCGCTGATCAAATGCGTGCTGCGCGACTCGCCCGGCTTCTTTGCCGGTGCGGTGAAGCGCTGGAAAGGTGTCTCCGAGGAGACCACCACAGGCGTTCACCGTTTGTATCAACTGGCTGCGGAAAACAAGTTGCTGGTTCCAGCGATCAATGTCAATGACTCAGTGACCAAGTCAAAATTCGACAATATTTACGGCTGCCGCGAATCTCTGGTGGACGGCATCAAACGCGCCATGGACGTGATGATCGCCGGCAAGGTGGGATTTGTCTGTGGCTATGGTGATGTGGGCAAAGGTTCGGCCGAGGCGCTCAAAGAGCACAAGGCCCAGGTTTGGGTCTCAGAGGTTGATCCGATCTGCGCCCTGCAAGCCTGCATGGCTGGCTACAAGGTCACCACCATTGAGGAGGCACTGCCGCATGCGAATATTTATGTGACCACCACCGGCAATCTGGATGTGATCACAGCTGAGCACATGAGCAAAATGCGCGATCAGGCGATTGTCTGTAATATTGGCCACTTTGACAACGAGATCCAGGTGGCGCCGCTGCGGACCTGGCCTGGGATCAAGCACGACAATATCAAACCGCAGGTTGATAAGTTTACCTTCCCTGATGGACATAGCATTTATCTGCTGGCTGAGGGTCGCCTGGTCAATCTTGGTTGCGCCACCGGTCACCCCAGCTTTGTGATGTCCAGCAGCTTCACCAACCAGGTTCTGGCCCAAATTAAACTGTGGCAGGAGGAGTTGGAGATTGATGTCTACCGCCTGCCAAAAGAGCTGGACGAAGAGGTTGCCCGGCTGCATCTGGCACAGCTCGGGGCTAAACTGACAACACTAACTCAGGCACAGGCTGATTACATCGGCGTTCCAGTCGAAGGCCCATACAAGCCCGAGCACTATCGTTATTAGAAGGTTGAAGCGGTTGAAAGTTTAACCCTGAACCTCCCGCCACCCTAACCGCCGTCTTTTTTACCCTCCTGATTGCGACCACTGAGTGGTCGTAATAACTGGTCGCAAGAAGTGGTCGCAATAACCTTATGAAAATTCTCATCACAGGCGCCCGGGGCATGCTCGGCACAACACTGCGGCAACACCTGCGGCAGCACGAGCTGCTAGCCGCAGATCTGCCGGAGCTGGATATCACGGACGCGGCCAAGGTGGAAACCACGATACAACGGTTTGCGCCCGACTTTGTTGTGCATGCCGCGGCTGTGACGAATGTGGACGGCTGCGAGGCAGATCCAGACGCGGCCATGCGGGTCAATGCCTTAGGCAGCGCAATAGTGGCCGCCTCAGCGGGCCGGGTGGGCGCGCGCTTGATCGCTCTCTCAACCGACTATGTTTTTGATGGTAGCGCGGATCGTCCCTACCATGAGTTTGACACGCCCGCGCCGCGAAGTGTTTATGGGATCAGCAAGCTGGCTGGCGAGGCGGCAGTGCGGGCGCATTGCCCGGATCACACCATCATCCGCACTGCCTGGCTTTACGGCGGGGGCGGGCCCAGCTTTCTGCACACCATGCTGAAGCTCGGCAGGGAAGCGGGGCCAGCTCTCAAGGTGGTGCATGACCAGCGCGGCAACCCCACATCCACCGACGCTCTAGCTAGTTTGATCGCACGCCTGATCATCCATCCAGTCCCGGGTGTGATTCACGGCTCATGCGAAGGTGAGGTCACCTGGTATGAATTTGCGGTGGAGATTTTCAAGGTCTATAACCTCAAGCGTGAATTACGCCCCTGTTCAACCCTTGAATTTCCCCGCGCCGCGCCGCGTCCCGTCAACTCACGGCTTGATAACAGGGTGCTGCGATTGGCTGGAATTGAACCCATGCCACACTGGCGTGATGCGTTTGCAGCTTATGTCTCCAAGTGCCAGTAGAATGTGGAATGAAAAAGTGCTAAGCAGCAGTCGGCAACCAACAACCAGCAGGCGGCAGATGCGTTGCAATCTCCCCCTGCCTCTTTTAATCTCATGATTGCGACCACTCTGTGGTCGCAATAAGGTCGCAATAAGGAAGTTCCTATGAATTGGTTTGTACGTAATGTTCTTGTGGTGCATGTGCTTGCATTGGTGATGGCCTTCAGTTGGATTCAGGGCGGCACACGCGCTGAGCTGCTGGTGCCTGTGATTCCATGGCTGGCCGCACTCACGCTACAGTTCTTGATCGTTTTTCCACAGGCCAAAAGTACTGAGACCCTGATGGACGCGCGTGAGCGGGTCTGGCGCGCTCTGCGGCGCGATCCGCTGGTTTACCTCTCTCTGCTTTTATTGGCGCTACTGATCATCCCTCTGTTTAATGTAGCGCCGCTGCCGGTTTTTGATGAGGCCGCGCAGCGCTGGGTGAACGCGCCGCCACCTGTTGCCTGGCTACCATTCTGCACCTCGCCGGATTCACATGCGGTTCTGTTCCTGTGGTTTCCCCCCGCGCTGATCGCGGCACTCTCCGCCCGCCACGGATTATTGAAGCGCGGCAAAAGGCTGCTGCTGGAATTGATCTGCTGGAATGGAGCACTCCTGGCTGTGATAGGCTTTGCTCAGGTGATCACCGAAACCAAGGAGCTGCTGTGGTTTGTTCCGCTGGAGGCGCAGTTTTTCTCCACCTTTGGCTATCCTAATTTCGCAGGCGCGTTTTTCACCCTTATTTTTGCCATCTCAGCTGGTTTGTGGATGTATGAGGCCACCTTGTTTATGCACAGTAAAGAGATCGCGATCATCCAGTCGGAAAAAAACTTTTTCACTAAGCACAGGTTGTTTGCCGCGATGGCTCTGAACTTTATAGCAGCACTGGCGACACTCTCGCGTGCCGCTATACTGCTCGCAGCGCTGGTTTTTATAATCCTTGGACTTTACCTGATCCTTTTTATCTGGGAGCGTTTTTCAAAAGTAGGGCAGATAAAGATTGTCACTGGTATTGTTTTACTTTTTATGCTGGCCGCCGCTACTTTGACGCTCTTTGACCTGAAAGAATTTAAAGGCGAAATCCACACACTGTCGTATGACACGATTGTGAGCCGTGTCACTGGAGGCGCATACTATCACGTGCGCGTGGCTCAGGATATTTACCGAGACTACCCTGTGTTCGGGGTGGGAGGCTGGGGCTATCCGATCTATCAGTCGCAGTATATGAGCCCAGCTGAAATTAAAGGGATGCAGATTGTCGGTGGTGCCAATGTGCATAACGACACCTGGCAGTTTCTGGCGGAACAGGGATATGTTGGCTTTGGGTTGTTGATGGCCTGTGTGTTGGCGTTGCTCGCACCACTATGGCTGAGTCTCTTCCAGTTAATATCGAACTCATTCCAGCTCTATAAAAAGGATGTTGATCGGAACTTGCCCTCGGCGCATTGGTTTTACTGCATTCCTTTGCCGTTGATCGCTGTTTTTGTCGGGACAGCCGCCACGGTCTGTCACTCACTGGGAGATCTGCCGTTTCGTAACCCTGCTGTTTTAACAATCTGGGTGTTAGCGCTGGCGTGTGTTCCCGGTTGGCTGCCGCTGGTGCGGCGGAGTCGCTTCGCTCCGTGAGTTGTGGCCTCCACGCGCTTGCCACCACGATTGATCAAAAAGATTGTCAGCGTTGGCGCGAGCAGTCAACACCATGTCACCGAGTCACCATGTCACCATGTCAAAAAACAGCCAGCAACCGGCAACCGGCAACCGGCAGGCGGCAGGTGCGTTGCAATTTCCCCCTGCCTCTTTTAACCTCGACATTGCGACCACTGAGTGGTCGCAATAACCGCCCTTTTTAACCTCGTGATTGCGGCCACTCTGTGGTCGCAATAAAAAGGAATTAAATGAAGAAAATCGCAATTGTTGGCTTGGGATATGTGGGTTTGCCGCTGGGTTTACAGTTCAGCCGCTCAGGGGCGCAGGTGGTCGGAATAGATATTGACCAGAGCAAAATCGACGCGCTCAATAGCGGACGCTCATATATCAAGCACATCTCTGATGCGTCGATCGCGGAGCAGATCGACTCCGGTCATTTGTCCGCCACCACTGATTTCTCTGCTATCAGTGAACTGGACGCGGTGATCATCTGTGTGCCGACCCCCCTGAACAAAAATCGCGAACCAGACATCTCTTATATTGTCGAGACCGGGCGGCGGATTGCCCCTTACCTGCGCACTGGCATTGTGGTGGCGCTGGAGTCCTCCACCTACCCGGGTACTACTGATGAAGATCTGCGTGGAGTGCTTGAGGCAGGCTCTGGCTTGACAGCCGGGAAGGACTTTTACTTGGCCTTCTCCCCCGAGCGCGAGGACCCCGGCAACCCACAAAGCGTAGTTGCCTCTATCCCCAAGGTCATCGGTGGCTATACCCCGCAGTGCCTCGCTCACGCGCAGGAGATCTACCGGATTGCGATTCACACCCTGGTGCCGGTCTCCTCCTGTCGCGCCGCAGAGGCCGCTAAGCTCACTGAGAATATTTTCCGTAGCGTCAACATTGCCCTGGTGAATGAGTTGAAGGTGGTGTATCAGGCCATGGACATTGATATCTGGGAGGTCATCAACGCCGCCAAAACCAAGCCCTTTGGTTTTATGGCGTTTTATCCCGGCCCGGGGCTGGGGGGCCACTGTATCCCGATTGATCCCTTTTATCTCACCTGGAAGGCGCGCGAATTTGGGCAGTCGACCAAGTTTATCGAGTTGGCTGGCGAGATCAACACCCATATGCCTGAGTATGTGATTCTGCGGCTCTCCGAGGCCCTTAACAAGTTCCGTAAACCAGTCAATGGCAGCAAGATTCTTGTCCTGGGGCTGGCCTATAAAGCCAATGTGGATGACGACCGCGAATCGCCCAGCTATGTTTTGATGGAGCTGCTTAAGCAGCGCGGCGCTGAGGTTGCCTACTATGACCCCTATGTGCCCGTGATCAAACCGACTCGTGAACATCCGCAGTGGGCTGGCCTTTGTTCGATCAATTGGGATCAAACGACCATCTCCGCCTTTGACTGTGTGCTGATCAGCACCGCGCATAGCTGTGTGGACTACCACCAACTGGCGGAGTGGGCGTCCCTGATTGTTGACACCCGCAATGTGATGGATGGCATTGCCCAGGTCGTTAAGGCCTAACGCGCTTTTTTACCCTCGTCATTGCGACCACTGAGTGGTCGCAATAACCTCTTCAAACCAGCGGCGTCAGCCGCGTCTCAAACCATGTTTGCCCTCATCCCAGCTGCCGGTTACGGCACCCGTTTCTTTCCCGCCGCCAAGGTCATCCCCAAAGAGCTGCTGCCTGTGGGCGGCAAGCCTGCCATCCAATGGATTGTGGAGGAGGCTCTGGCAGCCGGCGCAGAGGAGGTGATTATCATCACCTCCCCTGAGAAGACCCTGTTACGCCAATATTTCATAGAGGAGCCGCGCTGGTACGAACGGCTGAGGAATAAACCAGAGGCTGCCGCTTCGTTGCGGCAGGTTGATCACCTCTCCTCCAAGATCCGCTTTGTGGAGCAACACGAGCAACTCGGGCTGGGTCACGCCGTGCTGCAGGCCGCGTCGCTGCTGCAAGATGCGAGCGAGCCCGTGTTAGTTTTGCTGGGCGATGCCCTAGTGCGCTCTGAAATTCCTTGTGCCTGCGCCATAATGGAGTGCTCGCGTGCGCATGACGGGGCTTCGGTTGTCGGTCTGGAACAGGTTCCGCCTGAAAAAGTCTCACGTTATGGGATTGCGGCTGGCGAGCGCCTCTCTGATGAGCGGCTGATGCGGCTGACCGGATTGGTGGAAAAGCCAACCCTAGCTGAGGCTCCCTCCTGCCTGGCGGTTGCTGGCCGCTACCTGCTGCACCCTCAAATCTTCGAGATCCTTGCCTCCACCCCACCTGGCCATGGCAACGAGATCCAACTCACCGATGCCATCCGCACCCTGCTTACCGAGCAACCAGTGCTCGGCTTCCAATATCCTGGCCAACGTTTCGACATCGGAAACCCGCAGGGCTACCTCGAAACGCTGATCGCGTTTCAGAGATAGGAGGGTCGAAAAGGTGCCAGGCGTTGGCGCGAGCAGTCAATACCATGTCACCAAGTCACCGTGTCACCACATCAAAAACAGCAACCTGGAATGCAGGTGCAAGCCCCAGGCAGGCAGGTGCTTTGCAACCTCCCCTGCCTCTTTTAACCTCGTCATTGCGACCACTCAGTGGTCGCAATAACCCTCAAACCAGCGGCGCAGCCGCGGCTCGAACTTTAAAACTCTCGAACTTTAGAACTCCTTCCTATGCTAATAACTACAAAATCTCACGCGCGTGCCGGTCTTGTTGGAAATCCCTCGGATGGCTATTTTGGCAAGACACTCTCTTTTACATTCAGCAACTTCTCAGCCAAGGTCACGATGTACGAGACCCCTGAGTTGGGATTCGAGGCTGGTGAAGTGGATGACGCCCGCTTTGAATCAGCGGATGCGTTGCTCCATGAGCTTCAGCTCTTCGGATACTACGGCGGGATCCGCCTGTTAAAAGCTGTCAGCAAGCTCTTCTTTCTGTACTGCCGAGAGCAGGGGATACCTCTGCCCAAACGCAATTTCACAGTGCGCTACACCGCTGATATTCCGCGGCTAGTCGGGCTGGCGGGCTCCTCAGCGATTTGCACGGCCATGCTCAAGGCACTGCAGTTGTTTTACGAGACCTCCATTCCAATGGAGATCGCCGCCACGCTCTGTTTAAAGGCTGAGCGCGACGAGCTGGGCATTCAGTGCGGCTTGCAGGATCGTGTGGTGCAGACCTATCAGGGGGTGGTCTTCATGGACTTCAAGCAGGAGCTGGTGGAGTCCAGGGGGTATGGCATTTACACCCGGGTTGACTCTGCGTGGCTGCCCTTGCTGTATGTTGCCTTTGATCCGCGGCGGGCCGAGATATCCGGCGTTTATCACCATAAATTGCGCGTCCTTTTTGAAGAGCGGGCACCGGATATTGTGTCTGCCATGTCGGAGTTCGCTGATCTTGCTCAGCAGGCCTATGATGCCTTGATGGCAGGGCAGGCGGCGAAGCTGCCCGCTTTAATTGACGCGAACTTTGATTTACGCGACCGGATCTTCAATGTTTCTGATACCAATAAAACAATGGTACTCGAAGCCCGCAAGGTAGGTTGTTCCGCGAAATTCGCCGGCTCAGGCGGTGCCATTGTGGGAACCTACGGGGACGAAGCACAGTATCAAAAGTTAGTGCAGGCCATGGCTGCCATTGGCTGCCAGACCCTCAAGCCGGTGATTGGTTAGAGAACTAAGAGCACGCTAAAGGGTGAACAACAAACGGCTGCTGCGTAAGGTTTGTTGTCTAGCCTTTCGTAGTTGCGCCGTAGCCTTGGCGAAGGAGGAAGGCTGCCCCAAAGCGGGTTATTGAGAAGTTACCACTTTTTTACCTTTAAAAAATTCCTCGCAGAGTCTCAGAGTGCGCAGAGGTAATTATTATCCCGTATATCCTGTGCATTGATGTTAAAAAAATGCTTCCTTCCCGCTTCCTTCAGCTCTCTAACCCCTTTTTAATTTTCTTATTCCCATATCAGCGTTGGTAATCACTTCCGCAATCCGCTATAATCACTCCCAACTTTTGAAGACCATGTTGTGTTTTAGTGCACAACAGCGATGTCGATGTATAAAATATTATCATATAATGATTTACAAACTATATGGATTGAAAAATCTGCATAATTTGCGGGGACGGAGTCTGCCTTTAAATCGTGATGACTTCGCTAGGTTGAATGTTAAAAGGGTTGAAAAGGTTAAATAATCCCTCGCAAAATTGGTTTCGTTGCGCTCAGTAAGCTGTAAGTGGGATGTAGCCTAGAATGCAGGGCAAGCAACGCGCTACACGCTTGATTCCGAGCAGAACTTATCTCTCACAGAGTCACAGAGTGCGCAGAGGGGGAGTCGCTTCGCTGTGGTTTAAATCAGCACCGAAGGTGTGGAACGAAAGCGAAGCAGCTGATAAAAACAATGAGTTTATCAATAAAACATCTGAATACCAATCCGGAGGCTGTGCCCTTTGATATCAATGCGGTAAGGCACCGGCTGCAAAACGCACTTCCTGAGATATCATTTGCCTTGTTGCTTGGTTCGGCGCAGGGAGGAGTCGTCAAAGCTCGCTCTGACTTTGATTTGGCACTCTATCTGCAACCGTATAAACCGACCCTAGGGCTTTACGCTGCCATTGATGATGCTTTGGCGGATTTGCTTTCAGATGTCAGGATTGACACCGGTTTTTTGAATCAGGCGGAGCCTGTGTATCGTTTTGAGGCGTTAAAGGGCACGCTTCTTTTTGCTAGGGACAGAGATCTTTACGCGCGGTTTTTTTCATTAACATGTCGTGAGTACGAGAGCCAGATGGCCAGTTACAAACGACAGTTAAAATACCGAAAGCAGGCCAAGCATGCGCTACAACGGAATTATCAATAGAAAGCTGGCGTTGCTGAACAAGCAGCTGGTTAAGCTGGAAGAGTACCTGCAAGGGGTTAGTTACGCTGAGTTCTCGGCAAGCTGGGCGCACCGCTCTTTGTCAGAGCGGGCCTTGCAGGTTTCTGTTGAAATTATTATTGATATTGCCGTGAGGATTATATCCCTGGATGGCAAGGGCCCGGTTAGCAGCGCATCGGAGGCAATTGAGTGCCTGGTTTCCATGGGCGTTTTAAAATCGGCAGATCCTTATGTGAATATGGTGCGCTTCAGGAATGTCATTGTGCATCAGTATGAAGAGATTGACCCCTCAATCGTGTATACGCTGGCCACAACTAAGCTCTCGGACTTTCGTAAATTTATCGATGAAGTCAGTGAGCTGGAGTAGAGCCGCTGCTCTTAGTAAGTTGTAAAAAACACCGCACATTACAATTCACCAAGAAGTCGTGGCCTAGGTTGGCGCTATCAAGGCCCGCGCCCTACAGTTTCAGCCCTACATTTACGTTCAAACGCTCAAACCAGCCCCAACGGGGTGGCTCAAACCAGTGACGAAGTCACGGCTTAAACCAGCGGCGCAGCCGCGCCTCAAACCAGCGGCGTAGCCGCGGAACAAACTTTGAACGCACCGGAGGTGCAGTATTTTCCCCACGAATCTCCGCGAAAGGATAAGGGTATTTCATCCCTGCTGCGCAGGGTCGCTAATCGCTTGAAATACCCTTATCACAAGATGACTTCTGCATGACTTTATACGGCTCTCTGATGCGGGAATTGTTAGTGATTAACGACCCTACGTAGCAGGGGAACAATTACCGCATCCCTTCGCGTAGATCTGCGGGCGGAAACCCTTTGTGAACCATGTGTACTTTGTGGTTTCAAAACAGAGCAGCAATATTTTTTACCACCCATTTTTTACCTTAATTTTTCCCCTGCAGAGGGGTACGCTTTGCTAATTTGAAACCGCAAAGAGCCTAGCGCAGCATAGCCGCAACCAATTTTTTATCTCTCACAGAGACGCAGAGGTCTCAGAGTTGTTTCAGAGTTTCCACCAGCAAAGACTCAAAGGCGTAAAGTTCGGGCTCGACGTTCCCAGTTTTCCACATTTTTCACCTCTAAGATTTTTCACCTTAAAATATTCTCTCAGTGCTGCGAAAAGTTCAGCTACTCTCTGTGTTCTCTGTGCCTCTGTGAGAGATAATAAACGTACAAAAAAAACAAGAATATGAATGATAGTAGTACAAAGACCACAAAGTAGAGTCGCTGCGCTCCTTGAGTTGCAAGTTTCAGCCCTACATTTACGTTCAAACGCTCAAACCAGCCCCAACGGGGTGGCTCAAACCAGCGGCGTAGCCGCGCCTCAAACCAGCGGCGCAGCCGCGGAACAAACTTTGAACGCCCGCGGGGCGGGCATTAAATGTGAGCGCAGCGAACCCAACAAGGATTGACATGAGGGATCTCAGATGGAAACAGCGGTTTTCAAATTTTGAGCGCGCGTATGCACTGCTTGAGAGCGTGATTGATCGGGATAATCTATCTGAGGTCGAGCGCGCTGGTTTGATTAAGTTCTTTGAGATGGCCTTTGAGCTTTCGTGGAAGCTGCTAGAGGATTATCTGAGCTCAGAGGGCTATGATGTCAAGAGCCCCCGGGATGCTATTAAGCAGGCCTTCCAGATCGGTCTGATCGAAGATGGCAGGCTATGGCTGGTTGCGCTGGAGGACAGGAATCTGACAACGCATACGTACGATGCCGAGACAGCCATCAAGGTCGAGCGATCAATTAAAGAGAGCTACGCGCCTTTGATCCGTTTGTTGTACAATGGTTTTAAGGACAAAGTAAAGCATGTCGAACGCTCTTGATAGTGCTACGCTGAAGCAATTGTATGCTGTTTTTCACAAGTTTTCGTCATTGGAAAAAGCGATCTTGTTTGGGTCACGGGCCAAAGGGACGCATTGTAAAGGCTCAGATGTTGATCTTGCTGTCAAGGGGCTCACGGACACAGATGTCGTGCAATTATCGATGGAGTTAAACGAGGAAACGACGCTACCCTATTATTTTGATGTGATCAAGGTTGAATCCATTTCAAGCCAGGAGTTGCTGGATCACATAGCGCGTGTGGGAGAAGTTGTCTATGCCGCATCTACATAGGGTACTTGGGAGTCGCTGCGTAAGTGGTAAGTGGTAAGTTGTGAAAAGCGTAGCACATTGAACGTTCGCGGGGCGAACTTTGAACGAAGCAAAGCTGCATAGAACGCTGGCAACGCCAGCTTTGAACGTTGCGCAGCAACTTTGAACGCACCGGAGGTGCAGTATTTGCCCACGAATCTCCGCGAATCTCTGTTGCGCTTGGTATTTTTTTAACGCTAATCGCTAAAAATACCAACCGCTCATATAGTTTGAATGTCGGTTGTACCTTGGAAAAGTTATGCTGCGTACTTCAGACATTGATGCGGGAATTGTTAGTGATTAACGACCCT